>Ga0206683_10000012_pt1 | contig 115702 bp, 132 predicted proteins | sample M280m12015metaG_FD_155483 | JGI IMG/M metagenome (GOLD analysis project Ga0206683, IMG submission 155483) | Ammonia-oxidizing marine archaeal communities from Monterey Bay, California, United States - M2 80m 12015 | ecosystem: Environmental > Aquatic > Marine > Intertidal zone | place: USA...
CGAGTGCTAGTTGAACTTCAAAGTTATAGTCATCTATCTTTTGGATGTTAAAAGGTGGAAAGTTATTTGTCGCAGGCTCAAAGTCCTTTTGAAGTAAATCAAAGACTCTATTGAATCCGATAAATTGTCTTTCTATTTGTGGGAAGGTGTGGACGAAATTGTCCCAATTCGCTGTGGTTAGTTTTACCATTGTTTTCTCCTTATTAAGCGAGTTATAAAAATGGACACCCTTTCGGCGTGTCCTCTTAAAGATGATCCGGGGGTTCTGTTTTCAATGGTTTTCCCCCCATCACAAATGCTTAGTCTCATTCTGATGCAAACATTAGCTCCGATTTGACTCGGAATTCTTGTGTCAATTTTCGACTTCCACATTTTTATTTATACTCAGAGGAATTTTGAGACACCATTTTATCCCTAATTTGGTCCTCTATAAACACATTTCTAAACCATAAATTTAACGCATACTTCTCGCCTGCTAATACTGGCTGAGCTTGATGCCTTGTTTTAGGATCAGGAACCTGTGTTCCTATAATTGTATTACTGAATAAAACACATCTTCCTGCTTTAGGTTTAACTCCCTTTCCTAGTTCTGTAAATACTGTAGCTCCACCATCTGCTACTTCATTTAAATATAAAAGTATAGTTGCCACCCTGTTTCCTTTTGTTCCATGTGGTCCGGTATGAGATCGCTCTGTGTTTAAAGGGAAAGCATCTAAGTGAGCGTCATATTCCTCACCTAATTCGTAATGTAATGCTTGTACATTTTCTGCTTGAGAATAATGTAATTGTGTTAATTGAGATGCCCTCAATAAAAAATGAACGGCTGTTGTACTTTTCTTATAATCTAACCAGCCCATTTGATTTGTTCTTGCATAATGTTCTTCATCATCACCTTCTGTACCTTTTGTGACTTTACCACGGGTCCATTGAACATTATCATTCATGTCTTTTATTAGTTGTTCACATTCAGGCTTGCTCATAAAATTATCCCAAACCATAATCGTTGGATTAAATAAGCTAAGTACCTGTTTTAATTCTGCCATAAAATTCACCTAATTCTGGGAAGGTTTTAATAAAATCTGTACCCCTTCTCTTATCATGCTCATCTACAAAGTCGACAAAATCTTTTCTTTGTAGTTCTAATTCTTTACCTTCAAATCTATTTGCTTTGATCCAATCAACGGTTCTTTCTAATTTTACTATTTCATAAGGCTCAAAAAGATCGTCAAAGCTATACATACTTTTTAAACTTCTGTCTAATATACTTATAACGTTGTCGTCTGCAATCCTCGCAGTAAGGTGTAATGGGTCAACCATGTTAGGTGTATCTAACGTAATTAAATCACCATAGATATTTTTTAGTTCTGCTATTTTAAATATAAATTGTTCTAAATTAGGAATAGATAAAAAACAAAAGGTGCACATGATGCCTACAGGAATTCCATTTGCTAAAACCTTATGTAGATTCTCTTCAAACCTATTCATTTTTAATCCATGTCTTATATACTCTGCTTGTTCACCCCACGAATCTATACTGACATATAATTTTGTATCAGGTATGTCTTTAACTAAATTAATATATTTGAGCACTCTGTTTTCTGTAACCATAAGATTTGAATTACAATGGAATGTTAGGCCTTCTTTAGGGTGATCTTTTACATATTCAAGTAGCTTATATGTGTTCTTATCTAATAAAGGCTCACCACCTGTAACCCTAAGAACAAATAAGTGTTCGTATGCCTTGGGAAACCACTTCCAGAACTTTTTAACGAAGGGAGAGTTTTCTATTTGAGGTGACTCTATTGGATTATATTCCTTAGATAGTTTATATGGTCCGTGCTCCTCTATTTCCTTTTCCCAAGAGGTACTAAAAACTGGACCACAATAACTACATGCCATTTGACATTTATTTGTAAATGAGAGTTCTAAGTATTTAGGATATACATAAGATGTTCCAGCCTCGACAGCTTTTAAATCTATTTTATTATCATGTTTGAAATATTGAGCAGCTAAGGTTTGCCTTGCTGATATGGAGCCTAGATCTTCTACTTGCCAACAATAAGAGCACTCGTCAGGCCGTTCACCTTTTAACATTAATGCTCTCTGCTCAATTTTTTGAGGCGTGTTATGTAAGTCTGAGTCTAAGGGTATTTGTTGTGTGGGGCAATGAAAACAAGAATGGCTTAGACCTGTGCCTAAGTGCATTTCTAAATGATACCATTTTAATACACAAAAACCAGGTCCTACGGCATCCTGTTTTTCTTTAATAATATTAAGATAACGTATTTGGTTACTATTTAATTTTCTTACCAATGTTATATTTAGGGACTAATTCCCATTCACCTTTTTCTTTAAATGATATAATTTTTATCTGACTTAAAGGTGCAAAGTCCTCTGGTTCTGTTACTAATACTACTAATCCCCAATCTGATAATAGTTTAGCAATAGTGTTTCGTCGCTCTAAGTCATTATCCTGAAAGTCTGCCTCTTTTCCATCTAGTGCAAACAATTCTTTAAAATGTGTTATAAAATATCTGCCTTTCTTATGTAATATGTGGCACGACTGATATAGGACTTTTTCTTTCTTTGAAGCAACACCTATTCGAGATAGGGTTTCCCTGACTTTCAGGAAATCTTCGGGGTCCTTCAATGAAACTTCTATGGGTGAATACCCTGGATAGTCAATGTTGAAGTAATTGTCTTGATCACTCATTCTCAATACGCCTTTCGTGTATCATATAAATTATTAGGTTACAAGATATTTATAGTTTACCACCTTTTGACGTATTCAGGTACAGTTTTATGACATCTATATCTGTTTCTGATAAGAGTCTTAAAGCTTCTTTTGCTTTGTTAAAACTGTATCCAAAAAAGCGTTGTATCGCGTCAATGTTCTCCTCTTCAGATTTTAGCCACTTATTATATCGTTTTGCCTTTCTTATTACTGTTCTTAAAAAATCGTATTGTAATTTTTTGTCAATGTGAGATCTAGAATTCATTTCATTACCTGCTATAACTGTATCAGGTCCAAATCCCATAGCCCTGTTTACAATAAAAGCATTATATTCATTCTCAGTTCTCTCATCAACCATTAAATCTTCTTTTGTGAAATTAATAGAATTCGCAAAATCAAAAGGAGAAATCTTCTTCAATTTCTCCTGGTATTGATCTTCAACGACCTCTTCTACAGGGTCACCGAATCCTTCTAATATTGCTTTGTTATCCATCAAATAAAGTTTCTGCTCGACAATACTCTAACGTCCTACATATATCTAAATTGTGCTGAAATATAATAGGTTCTACCCATTCAAATTCAGGTCCTTCAAAAAAATATGGTTGGTTAGTACAGCCTGCTAGAAGTGTTACCATTAACAAGTATCTAGCTTTCATTTTCCTCTCTCTCTTATATCTATAAGTTCATTATAACCCTCGTCATCCAAATGGGTAACAGCCATCCAGTTATGAGTCATCTCATCTCCCGTTCTACTACCACCAACTACCCATTGATCTGGGTCTGGATTATTAGGATTGTCGCTTGTGTTGTCGTACCATTGTTTCATTATTAAAACTGATCCTGCTGGAACCAACGGTGCGGCCGCTGGAGCAAATATATGGCTGTGATGCCAAGTTGCGCTCCAATTTGATACTTGGCTCACTTCTTCTGTACGTCCTGTTGCTGGATGGAAAATCTCCAAACTAGCTGCGTTCATTCTTAAATGTCCGTGTGGTTGCCAACTATCTATTCTTACAGGGTGATCAAAAGATTTAAACCCTTGTGTCATGTAATACCCATTAGGTGGGATAACTATATCAGCCTGATCTCCTAGCCTATATAAACTTAAATCCTGTTTATACTTTGGCTCAAAGCCAGGCTCATGGAACCATAGTCCAATTTCAACAACGTTATCCTTAACCATTTCTCCTTGCGCAGTAGCTCCTACTCCGCCTGGGAACATGTGAATATCCCAACGAACTTGTGCATTTGCTGGAAATGTTCTACAGACTCCTTCAGGGACTAACTCTCCCCACTTACCCATTGCATATTCAGTAAGCATTCCACCTTGTTGTTCGTTATCTAATATTAGATTAGAATTAGCGTGATGGACTACAGCTCTAGCTTCACCTCTTGGTTTGACTTGTACTGCCTTAATACATCTATCCTCTGTGACACCAGAAGGAACAAGATGTTTGCTCCACATATCATTTCCATTGGCTGGAATGTCTACAGGTACTGATGCAATTACTAAGTTAGGTTCTCCAAAGTCTGGTGCAAAGTTCCATCCATCTAAATCCCTTAATTCAGGTGGTTGTAATATAATATCTTTGTTACCATACTGAGAGCCAGCTCTTACCCAATTGACTACCATGTCAATATCATTTTGAGATAGTCTCCAATCGCCTTGTAAGTCTTGAACGCCTATACCATGATCGTACGCATATGGTGGCATCTCTCTTGTTGATACTTTGAGTTGTATTAAGGGTGCCCAAGGTCTTACTTCATCATAAGACTCAAAACTCATTGGACCTATTCCACCTTGACGATGGCATACAACACAATTATTATTAATTATTGATGAAACGTCATCAACGTAGGTTATATCATCAGCATACACTTTGCTGGCAAACACCAACAATACTGTAACTGTAATTACAGCTAATAAGGTTCTCATTCTTGTTTCCTCTAATTAAAGCCAAAATCTTTCTCTTTAGATTCCCTGTAACTTTCGAGCAAAAGCTCAGTTATAGAAATTTTACGTTTTTTAGCTTCTGCTTTTAATTCCTCTTTTAACTTCTCAGGAACACGAATGTCTATTCTAGCAGTTGCTTTTCCTGCTTCATTATAATCTTTTGTCATGCAAATTCCACATTCGCCATTATTTCTGTCAAACATGCAGTAAGGTTAATTTCCTGATCTGCCACAAATGCCGCTTTATATTGATAATCGGCTATTAGCAGAACTAACTGTGGAATTGACTTAATCTCAGGTAATAGAGTATCATATATCTGTCTAAATATACCCTGAGGGTCAGTATCCACATTGTTGGCTACCCACTGCCTCATCTTCTTCCAATCCTTCTCCCTTAGGCTCTCTATGAGCTGCTTAGCGTTGATTTCTTGGAAGTTACTTAGTACACCCTCATCTATTTTTCCTGCTACTGAGTACCTTTGTAGCTCATTTATGACCCTACGATAGTCAGGAAAATACTTCATTAGGAGCTCAGCTAACACCTTCTCATTGTACTCAATACCTTCATTAGTAAGGATATGTTTCATCCTTTCCATAAACTTAGAGGCTAACACAGGGCGGTCTGAGGGTGCTATTTTGAAGTCCACTACAGTCGTTCTACTGTGCAACGGTGTAATAATTCTATTTATATAGTTACATGTAAAGATAAACCTACAATTCGACGAAAACGTCTCTATGAACGCCCGTAGTGCCGGTTGGACACTCTCTCTGTTCAAATAGTCAGCCTCGTCGAGTATAACTACCTTAGTTTTGCCCTCAAAAGACACTGCTGATGCAAAGCCTCGTATTTTAGTTCTTAGGGTATCTATCTGTCTACCTTCATCTGAGCCATTAATAACTATATAGTCACAACCAAGTTCTTCGCATAATGCACGCGCGAGGGTGGTTTTACCAGTTCCTGCTGAACCAGTTAATAGTAAGTTAGGTATTTCCTTTTTAGCAATAAACTGCTGAAATGTAGTTTTTACTTCATCAGGTAAAATACAGTCTTCTATGGTATGTGGACGATATTTCTCAACCCACAAAAATTGTTCAGGATTCATGATTTACTTTTTTTGCTCCAAAATTTCTTTGATTTTTTTCCGCCAGAAAAGGGTCTAACCGAATTTCTCCTTAACAGAGGTCGTATCTGAGAAGTTCAACTCTATATTAGTACCGACACTATCATACTCGTCAGACATGATCGCTACCTCAGATGCTGCTTCTTTTACGGCCTCTAATACATTTTCAGGCCTACTAACATCATAAGGATCGTCTTCAGCATTGTCTTGGAAACCTTCTTCAACAAATGACTTGATTATTGTTCCATCAGTTACCACTGCTGCGTATCTCCAGGACCTCATTCCAAAACCTAAGTTATCTTTCCGAACATCCATGCCCATTTTGATTGTAAACTCACCACTACCATCTGGTATCAATTTAGTATTTACAATGGCCTGTTTATCTCTCCACTCGTCCATAACGAATGTATCATTAACACTAATGCAATAGATGTCATCTATGCCTTGTTTTCTAAACTCATGATACAGATTTTCAAATCCTGGAAGCTGTTCTCCTGAACAGGTAGGTGTAAAGGCTCCTGGTAATCCAAAAACTATTACTGTCTTATCTTTAAAAAGAGTATCTGTTTGTAGTGTGACCCACTTCTCTTCACCCGAAGTCAACATTACTCTTTTATGGAATGTTGCTTGAGGAATCTCTGCTGGTAAATTACTCATCGATTTCGTCCTTATTAAATATATCCAACTCACCCTTCATTACTTTTCTAACAAGTGATATTGCTGGGTTTGGACGAGTAAAGATGTACTCTATTGTCTCACCAAACTTATTAAACTCAACGATCCATCCGTTGGTGGCTTCTCTTAGAGTTACCTCTAAATTGTCTTCATTCATATAATACTCCTATATTTGTGATGAACGTTCTAATGCTAACCAATATTTTAATTCGCCCTTACTACTTTCTAGAAACATAAATTTCTTTTGTGAAAGTGTAACGCTATAACTTCCAGGGATTACCTTAAAGTTTTCTATTGCTAGTCTAGCATCAAACTCTTTGTCAGTGGTGCCTATTACTTGCCTAAAACTATTAGACTTAGGTGTGCTAGGATCACTAACTGTTACTACTACTTCTTTCTTGTCGCCAACAACACTTAGCATAGGAGCTGCTGTAATAGCTGCTGCCTTTAAAATCATGTCAACGTCATCTTTAGTAAAGTCAAACTGGAAGAAGTTATCTACTTCAATACTTTTATCAGGTGCACTAACTATAATGTTAGGGTCTGCATAGTAGTATTCAAAGACAGATGTGCCTTTACTAACTTTTAAACTTTCTTCTTGAAAGTCCACATTAGTATCTTCCATAAGGGTTAGTAGTGAAAGCAAACTATTTAAATCATAGATTGCAAACTCTGTTGGAAAAGTATCTGACAATTCAGCTCTTGCAAATATATTTTTGCCTGTGCTAATTGTAGATAATGTATTCCCTTCACGAACTAGAATGTTCGTGTTTATTGTCGCAAAGTTCTTGAGTATATCAAGGGTTCCTGTGCTTATTTTCATAATATATCTCCAAAGATTTATTTTTTATTATGCTACTATTATAGACTCTATGTAACCAGCAATCAACTGTTAAGAGTACCAAAAGCATCTAATTCGAATTCTACTTTGTCTGCAAGAGCCAAATGTACTGACGCACCTGGATGTAAAAGGTCTCTACTTACCTGCTCTACGGTAGCGCCTGGGGGTGGGATCTTATCTTCCATTGGTTTTAATATCATATCACTCATTGTATTTAAATCTGTCTCAGGATCGCCTGTTAATGTAATTCCAATCCCAGCCATGAAGTGATGGATAATATGAAGTTCATCATCTACTAGATTAGATGAGGATTCTTTAGACATATCTTCTAATGTATCTGATGTTCCGTTGATCCATGTGACAGGTATGTTCCAATGCTCAGCAAGCCTAATTATTGTTTTCATCATTAACATATGATGCCACTTCGCTATACCCATTGATTGATATAAAAAGAGAAGATCTTTTTCATCACCTGATGTATGCCTAGCACGGATTGCTGCTGGAATGTAATCTATATTCTTTATATTAACCGGTACTCCTGGCACACCTACTGATACGCCTGTTGAATTTTGTGAACCAGCTAATAAGATATGCTTGGGTGGTGTTCTCCAGAGCTTACTTAACTGTAAAAAATTAAAAGGTATGGCCTCTAATCTGCCACCATAAGTTGATGCGTTATAAAAAGGAATGCCTGTTCTTTCTTCTAAAATGTTTTGAAATAGATCTCTCGAATGTAATCCTGGACCAACACCAACACATTCTGTAGAACATAAGATCCATTCATCAGGCAAGTCTGTTATTTCACGATCAGATCTGAAACCAAGTGAATCAAATTTGTAAGTAACTGGATCAACGGTATCGTTATCATAATACTTCCACGTTGGTCCGTATTTTTCTTTTGCTTTACTGAACCATTCAAACGACTCGTGCAACATCCATCTATATTCCTCATTAGGATCTGCTTGATATGATATCAAGCCATGTTTTCCTAGTGTTACTTTATATAAGGGAACGTTATTCATTAATGAACTTTGGTGGACGTTTCTCTAAATATGCAGCAAGGCCTTCATGAAGATCTTTTGATTCAATTTGCATCTCCAGAGCCCACTCTGCATAAGATACTGCCTCGTCCATATTAGAATTTACTGTATGCCAAATAGAACCTTTAGTTCCTCGAACAGCTATAGGCCCATTGAAATTAGCAATTTTATGTGCGTATGCCATTGCTTGTTCATAAACATCACCATCACAAATCTTATTACATAGGCCTACTTTATCTAACCATTCAACATCATAGACTTCGCCCATCATAAATTCCATTGTTCTATTATGACCTATCCTTTGTGTCAATTTAACCTGCATTGTTACAGCATTGAATCCTAATTTAGTTTCTGGACAGGCAAATTTACTATTTTTATCTGCGAAAACAAAATCGCTTGCTAACAAGACACCAAACCCATCACCAATACAAACTCCTTTTATTGCTGATATAATTGGTTTAGGTGTAACCATGTCACCGTCTGTTAGCATATTGCTCATGCCAGATGAAATGTCTCTGAAGCCTGTTTTAACATCGGCTCCTGCACTGAAGTGATCTTTGTCTGTTGTAATGACGAGAACCCTTGCTTCATCTTCATCTCTGAAATGAACAATGGCGTCATTGTATCCTGGGTAATAGGCCCTGTCTAAGATATTCATTGGACCTACTCCGTTTATTGTTAAAACGGCGACGTGATCGTCTTTTAATTCGTACGTGATTCTCTCACCAAACTCCATAATATAACTCCTAACTATTAAAAACTAGCGAAAGTTTCTCCTTCACTATCTGTTATCACGCATGTAACGTTTGCTGCTTGGCAAGCCGCTTTGTATGCTGTGTTTGCAGCTGCTTCATCTGGTAGTGCGTTTAGCTCTGTCAGGATAGCATCGAATGCTGCTTTGTCTGCTGTTGTTCCTTCTACTGTGAGGGTTAACTCATCACCGGACCATGTATATGTTTTCGTAACTCCTGCTGCATCATATTTATTTCTAACTACAATGTCATGATCAGGATGTGAATCAGAAACCTTAGGTATTTCAACACCTGTATTAGGTCTTGTCAATGTAACTGTTCGTGTATATGCCATTTCTTACTCCAAAATTCTAGTTTATACTGCTTATTACTCTTATTTATAAAGAAAAGGCCTGCTAAGCAGGCCTGAATGGTTGAATAAATACCTAATTGTCATGTACATTTAAGGCAATTATTGCGTAGTGTAGGACCTTAAGTAAGTCTGCTCTGGCATCTTCTGGTGTTCCTTTCTTGCCATATCTTTGTGCATACTTTAAGATGTTTCCTATACAAAATCCTATTCCATGTCCTCCATCAATAATAAATTCAGTTGCCTGAAATTTATCTGAGGAGTAATGTCCGTTGCCGTATGTTGCGTCGATGTAACGACGGAGCTCGTCTATGAGCTCCCCTTCGTTAAACTTATACTCTGGCTTAGTCATCGTCTTCGATTTCAAAGTCTTCATGAATCTCCTGTTCCTTTTCAGTATTATCATCAAGTTCTACTGTTGGATCAACCTTGGTGTACAAATCAATGAATGCTTGTTTAGTATCATCATCAAATCTGTTGACACATAGTTGAACTGCTTTCTTTTTGTCTCCAAAAACTGCATAAGCGTTAACGATGTGCTCCAATCTACGTGTTGAAATTAGCTCATCAATAGCTCCTTCGTAGTAAGTTTTTCTTATTACGTCGGACCAAGTAACTAAGTGAGTTGCAAAACCTTCGTCTACATTGTTCACTCTTTCCATTTTCTTGATAACTATTTTCTTTTCCGTAGCCATTGTAGGGTACTCCTGCTCCACGGTGATCGCAAACCTTTCTAGGAATGCTTCGTCGAGTATGTTGGCACTTATAAATTTGCCATCATCTGATCCTCGACCCTTCGTATTGGCGGTTGCCACTATGTTGAAGCCGGGAGCAGGAGTAACGGTTTCGCCTGTCTTCTTGTTGAAATAAGGCTTCCCCTCAAGGATGGCTTGTAAGCACATCAACTTGTTTGAACCCCTATCAATTTCATCAAGAATGAGAACAGCGCCCCGCTTCATCGCGGTGAGGACGGGCCCTTCTCTATACACAACGTTACCGTCAATTAGAGTATTGCCACCGATCAAATCGTCCTCATCAGTTTCAATACTAACATTTACTCGTATGGCTTCTCTTTTAAGAGCTGCACATACTTGTTCAGCCATTGTGGTTTTACCATTACCTGATAAGCCACTAATGAATATTGGATAAAACATGTTACCTTGTAACACCTTTTTCAAATCTTTATAAAAACCAAACGGTACGAATGTTTTATCCTTCGCTACAATTAAGTCCTCGACTTCAACTTTAAGTTTAGCTTGGACAAGCTCTGCTGGGAGCTGTGTTTCAACTACTTCAAGTGGAACTCTAGGAGCTGCCACTGGAGCTGTTTGAACTGCTGCCATACCTGAACCTTGAAACATGGGTGCTAGATTATAAACACCTCTGTCCACTTTGTAGGTTGGTTTGTTAAGTAGCCAGGCTGGAAAACCAATTCCTAAGCCAGTAGCTATTTCCATAATTTGCTTACGGGTAAAAACACCTGTGCCATTATCATTGGCTTCTAGTTCTTCCTGTAATCTTGCTCTATCTTCTTGTTTCATAAATTATTTCCTCACTTAATTTAATTTATACTGTATATTATGAACCCTTTTGAACCAAGAGTCAACCTTTTTATTAAAAGATTCATGCTACTAACTCTATGATTTTGTTAAGGAACAGTCTCTGACTTGTTTTTCCTTTGTTAAAAGCTCTAAATCCTCTCATCAAATCGCCTTTCTTACTGGATTTTACTTCCAATTCTTGGTTTTTGATTTTAAGATCATCTGCTCCTTTCATTAGGAACCTTTGATCAAATCCAAATTTGTCTTCAACCATCATAAACTTATCCTTTAAACAACCTTTCCAATCAGTTGAACTCCATTCGTGTGAAGGCCAGCTGTTTGTATAATGATCTGGATCATTGCTGTCCATCCATTCATTCTTAACGAACTCATTCCAAAAGGCATTTTTCTTACCATCAATAATATGGAAGTTTATTAATCTTGATCCTGTGGTTTGTTGGTACCACTCTAACAATGTTGGAGTAGACATTTCGTTTCTTGAGTACCTGCTTACTTTTCCACAATCAAGAATTATTGTTGCACTACCATCTTTAATTGCAACCTTTTCATCATAAATGCTTCTAGCCCTAGGCTCCATTGGCTCACCTTTATAATCTTTCCTACTTACATAACCTAAGCTGTCTGTTGCTCCACCATCTGTTAAAAATATTGTACTTAATATTTCAACGTTATATCTTTTTCTAAATCTTTTTGCCACTTCCTTACCAACAATAATTGCTGAGTTAAGAGGTGTGCTACCTAAACTAAAATGTCTGTTTTTAATATAGCCCCAATACTCATTCTCGCTATAGTCATTGTAGTATCTTCTGTGATCCCAACCACATTTGATAACTGTTAAATACTTCATTGCATTTAAGTATTCATTCTTTGAACATAGTGAGGACAACATGTGGACCAAGCAAAAACTGCTGTTGTCAACTATCATTTGTCCGTCTTCAGCAGTCTTAATTGCTTCTCTTTGCTTAGTGTACCAGTGGTTAGCTTTTTCTTCATCACTGTAACGATCATTAATTCCGCTTGTACTAAAACCATATACATCAAATGGAATGTTGACCTTCCTACAAAATGCTGCCACTGTCATCATTTGATCTACTGTTCCTGACATGTTCTTGTACATACTTCCTGATAAGTCTACGAACATTAGGATGCCATGGTTTTTACCGTTGGGTACTAATAAAGCTCTTTGGAATAAATCTTCTGTTACTTTATAAGCCCAAAGTTTATCCTCATTCAACTTGCCTGTCTTGGCTTCTGAGGTTTTCTGATAAGCAGTTGCTGCTTTTCTAAGCTCAAATTGTTGTGCCATACTATTAATAATTGGAGTCTGTGTTCTGTTCCACGTCTCATAAGACTTAGTAGCTACGTCATACACTTCATTAACAGGTATTGTACGCTCTTGCCAACGACCGTCTTTGTCTCTGTAACCTTGTTGTAAGTCAATTGATTCCGCCCAATCATATAATTCGTTCATTGGGACTATAAAATCTTCTGGATTTAAATTTGGTGCCTTAACATATACAAGAGTGGATGCGTCCTGATCAACTAATTCTTTTTCGTTGGCTCTAAAACTGTTATCACTAAATGATTCTCCAGTTTCCAATGCCTCTTGAAGCTTATCTAATTTTTCTTTAAGTTCTTTGTCCTTTTTTAATTGTTCAGCTGCTTCTTTTTTAGCATCTTCTTCAGCTTGTCTCTCTTCGGGAGTCATCGCTAACCATCTTTCGTATTCTTCGTCTCTTTTCTTTTGTTTTTCTTCACGCTCAGCTTCAAGTCTAGCGTCTTCCTCTTCTTCAGTTTCATTTTCATACTCATCTGGATCTACTGGAGTACCATAACTATCTGATTCTACTTCATTGATGTCTGGTTTTTCTTCTGTTTGTTCTTGTGATTGCTGGCTTTCACCTTGTTCCATCTGTTCGCCATCATCATCTTGTTGGAATCTATCAGGCATCATTTGATCAATCATTGATTCAAGTTCGTCTTTTTTCTCTTCCAAGTCTTTCTGATTGGCTTCAAACAATTCATTTGCCAAACGTTCAACGTCTTCCCAAGTTTCAGTATTATAAATTCTGTCTACTAAATCTTTTTCCTCATCACTAAATACGACACCCATCATGTGGCCTACTTTATAATGTAAGTTCACTCTATCAATTAATGGGAGTTTGTTGATGTCTAAATCTTTTATTCCAAAAAAGTCTCCATCAACTAATTCTTTATAGCCTTTGAAAAAGCTACTAACCAATCCAGGATATCTTTCTTTAACCTTACGTTCAATCCTTACATCTTCAACCACGTTAAGGAAGTTTTTCATAGCCTTGTTATCACATACTGCGTCATGCCATCCTTCTGCAGGTGTTTCATGAGCATGTCCTACTTCATGGCCAATGAATAAGTCATAAAGTGGTGAAGACATCTTCTTCCAAAGTGGAAGGTATAAAGTCCTAGCTTTAACATCAAATGCCGCAGTTGGCATTTTAGGATCATGTACTATTGAAATGTCTTCTGTTGCTAAACATTTTGCTAGTATTGATTTGGATTGTATTTGGTTCAATTAAAAGTCCTCACTTTTTATTTAATATACATGTATTATGCACTCTTACGAACCAAGAGTCAAGCGATATTACAAAAGAGTGATCACTCTTTTTGCTAAAATCAAGGACTTACATGCTTAAGTCAAAAGATATGAGGAATTCTCGTCCACCAGCACTATATTCTGGCAATATTTCGAACCGTTTGTTGAAAACGTCTCTGACTTGTAACCCTACCCTGTATCTGGGTCCTAAATAGTAACCCAGGGTTAGGTCTAATGTTGATACATTATCTATAGGACGGCCCGCCCAATCCAATCCTTTATCAAACTCACCTATATATGATAGGCCATAGTCTAATTTTCCAAACATGTTTGAGTAGGTTAATCTAGTCTTATACTTGGCTGCTTGGATCTTATCTGTATCTGTGTACTTCAACATCATTTTAAAGTTCTGGAATGACTTGGTGAAATTAATGCCTTGGGATTTATATTTGCCTGTGTTGATGTATTGATAATCACTGAAATTAAAATCTATTCCATCACTAAAATCATAATGCCAAATTGTAATGTCTTTCCAACCAACTTCTAGTCCCACTCCTTTCTCAGCATTTAAAAGTGGATTAGGTTTTACTAATGCATCACCATAACGTTCGTATAAATTTGGAATCCTATAACTATTTCCTAATGAAACTCTAAAATCTTTTACTTCTATACCTACTCTACCTGTTTGAACATCATCTTCAAAACGATATCCTACTCCAAGTTTATATGGAATTACAGAAGATCTTTCTAGTGCCTTCTGTTCTGTGTGCCAATTAAAATAGACTCCTGATCTCCAGGCGTTATATCTTACAGGGATAGGAGATCTAAAGTAGTAGTCGTAATCTGATTGTTGGGCTGTCACACCTGCTAAGAAATTCTTATATTTGTACTTCGCATCTGCAAATAGTCTAGAACTTTTAGCTCCCCAGCCTGTATTATGTTGAGCGCTGTTTAAATTATAGCCTACTGTAAGCCAATCATTTCTAATAGATATATCTGTTTTATATCCAGATTGATTACAATCATTATATTCAATAGGACTAGGTAGACAATCATCATAATCGTAAGAGTAATCTTGAGACACCATAACAACATCGAAGCCAGCATAATTTGCTTTGGTTTTAAGTGTTGTATTATCATACCAATCTTCTTCTGTGTTTGTTGTTTTAACAGAGCCTATTGATCCTTTATACCTTGCTATTTGAAACCACTCGTTGCCACCTGTTATGAACTGTGAGCTATCACTCCCTTTATAAAAGACATGTTTTTCAAATGTATCTTCTATAAGAATTGTTCCTGCCATTGAGGAGCTTCCAAACAATACACCATTAGGTCCTGTGATTTTCTTATAGTCTTGCCATGTAGGTAAGTCTATTCCGAAATCATACCACCCTGAAGCTGGATCGTTAACGGGTATCCCGTTTCTATATACTGCTGTATGTTTTGAGTCTGTGCCGTTTAAACCTACTGCTGCAAAGCCCCCTGGGCCGCCAGGAGTATATACTTTTGTTGATTCAACTGCCTCTATTGCTGAGTTGTCGTGTGCTGGATCTGAATATCCCTCAGAAACCTTTGCTCCTACTACTATTGTTTCTTCTACTTCTGCTAATGCTATAGTAGGAAATAGCACTAACAACATTATAATAAACTTCCTCATAACGACTCTTTACATATAGCTCCTTCTGCATACCAACATATATCGGCTCCTGCAGACTGTGAGAATGCTACCAAAGCAATAGCTATTAAGACTATTGCTATCCATTTACTTTTTTTGTTCACTCTTGCCTCTTAATAACGTTTTTGGTTTCTTTGATCTTATTTTCTTGGCCACTTTATTTCTTTTATCTAATCTTTTCTTAACTTCTGTTGGGTCCATCCAAAAGTCTTTCCCATCTATCATGTCATTTATTTCTTGTTTGTCTAAGAATCCTTTGTAAACTGAATTAAATAAATGTCTAGCCCATTTATCATCTGCAATAACTGAGGCTAATTGTTCGTTTCCTTTGCCCCAGTTACCTGAACTGTAAGTATGGAACATGAAGTGACTATGTTCTGAGACTTCACATACATCAGCACATAAAAATATTAGAGTAGCTGCTGACATACACATACCTTCTACGGATGCTATAATAGTTGCTGGGCTATCAGATATTGTTCTCATCAACTGAATAGCTGTAAATATATCTCCTCCATTAGAATTTATATGTATAATGACTGCATCATTCTCAGTTGAATTCCTCATCAACTGATTCCAATCTTGATAGTCTTTTGCCTGTGTTATGTCGCCTGATATATAAAAATCAAATATACGAGCAACTGGCTTTTCATAAGCGTTGCTCGCGTTTGGTGGTGGGGTTTGTATTGGTTTAGATTCGCTCATAATATCTTGTTATTGCCTTTATCCTTTCAATTTGTTTGTCAATGATTGCCGTTCTATTTGGCCAATGTATATATTCCTTTTCAGGATTCTTTTGCAAATTGTAAAGTAGAGGAAGTACAAGATCTTCTACATCACGAAGTTTGGTAGCCACATCACTTTCGATTAACGATCTATGTTCGTTGACCATACCAGAATTATCTGCATTTAAAATTTTAGCTTCTAGTTGTTGAAGCTTATCCATTATTTTATCTTCGTCAATGGAAGGAGCAGTTGGTTGTGCAGGTGCCTCGGAAGGTACCTCATCAACGGCGGTAAAACCAAAATCAAATTCGTTTGCCATAATTGTCTCCTTTATACTTATTTATGTAAGAAAAAACTAGGTGTTCTTCCTTTGGTGTTTCTTAACCTTCTTCTGCAAGGCTTTAAGGGCACGTTCTAATTTAACTCTAGTAACTCTCATAGTAAAGTTCTGACCTAGCATGTGGTCAAACTCATGTAATATTACACGAGCGGAGACACCTGAATACTCTTCTGCTATCTCTTCTCCTTCTTCATCAAAGTATTGTATGGCACAAGAGGTTGGTCTTTTAACCATTAAGTAAAGTCCTGGAAAAGATAGACAGCCTTCTCTAATAGACTCTTGTTCAGGGCCGACACCTATTATTTTAGGGTTAATAAAAATCTTTTCAAAGTCTCCTTTGCCGTTTCCTAATACGAAACAAGCAGCATTAATGCCTACTTGATTAGCAGACAAACCAACACCACCATCGCGGTACATAACCTCGAGTAGTCTTGATTTAATTTCTTTAGGATCTAACCCACCATGTTCATCCATATCTTCAAAACGAAATGGTGCTGGAACTCTACTTAAGAAAGGATCATTAAACTTTAATAACTCTAACTCATCAGCAGATTTAATTTCCGGAGACTTATATCTCTCGATTCCATTTCCATCTAAAAGAATGGGTTCTAATTCATCCTGCATCTTTTCCGAGATGCTTGTAGGTGTCTTTTTCATATTTAATAAATAACTCCTCTCCTGCTTTTATATTTTCAGTGGTAAAGAAATGCGCTTTAGGACCTTCGATCTCTGCAAATATATTTGGTGTCTCACTATGATTTATAAATCCTCCTAGTGGAGTACGTTCCCAATATTTATCGCCCCATTTCTCTCCGTCCCAATCGTGCATGACAAACACATGAGATAAACCTAAGTCTGTCCCTTGTTTTATGTCTTCTTTCGCGAACAATCCTTGTCCATGGACATCACTGTCCCCAATTCGTAAACTCGGTGGTAAAGGCATGTAAGAGTCTTCATCAAACTCCACTGACTTTGACGCAAGTGTTACCATTTCTTCCATTATCCTGCTCCTTGTTGCAGTATGTTTTTAAGTTCAACAAACCCACCAATGGGCTTGCCGTCTATGAATACCTGAGGAAATGTTCTTGCCTCTGGTACCAATTTAAATAATTCTTCTGCTGTGTAGTCTGCATCTAGTAACTTGTATTCATATTCTAAATTCAAACGTTCACATAATGATATAGCGTTCTTACAAAAACTACATCTCGGTTTTCCATATATTGTTATCATACTATTATGCTATAATTTTGTTTCTTTTCAAACTTAACTACCGATCTAAATTTATCGAATAGTTGGTCTCCCTTGTGAGATATTACGAATACATTGGTATCGTTACCAATAGTTTCTAATAGTTGCATAACATATTGGGTTCCATCTGTGTCCAACGAACTATCAAACACTTCATCTAATAATAAAATGTTTGTACTAGCGCTGTTTTTCATCTTGGCTATTGTTCTCCAAGTAAATACTAACGCTAAGTCTATTCTTTGTTTCTCTCCTTCACTAAACGATGCGTAACTAAATTTATCTCTAAACCTGGATTTAATTGTTTCTTTGAACGTCTCATCTAAATCAAACTGAACAAAAAAGTCCATGGCTGCTAGGTATTTATTAACTAATTTGTTTATGATTGGCAAATAGGCTTTAATTATCTTAGTTTTAATACCAGAATCTTTTAAAAGGGACTGTGCTACTTCATAATAGTGTCCTTCCTCTGTCATTTTTATCTTGTCTTGTTGTTTTGACATAGCATCCTTAGCTAAGGTTTTTAATTTTGTTCTCTCCTTAGTTATATCACCTACTTTATTTTGTGTGTCAGCAAGTTCTAACTGTAATCGTTGTAATATTCTTTGTTGTGTAATACTTTCGTTATTGTGTTCCATTATCTTTTGATCTAATTCAAATACCTTTTCAACCAAGGCTTCTACTTCAACATACTTTTCTTCTAATTCATCTAAAGCTATTTGTAATTCATTAATCTTTTCTTCATCTCTAGCTGTCATCACTTCCTTGTGATCATGAGCTATCCCTTGCTGACACGTGGGGCATTCGTCATTGTCATGAAAGAAGTTTAAGTCTGTTCTGCAGTTACTAATTTGGAGGGTAAATTTTCTTTTGTATTCTTCGAGTCTGCTCTTTTTCTCAAGTACATCACCCATTGCCTTCTTCTCGATTGTTGTGCTCTTCGCAAAGCCACTCGCCGTCTCGATCGCATCTTCTGCCTCCCTAATTGCTAATGCTATTGTTTCTACTTTAGACTTTTTATCGTCTTCTAATGTCTTTATATATGATTCTTGGAGAGTCGCCTTTTGTTTAGCTACATCTACTTGACCTTCTAGTATTCTAATTTGATTTTCTAAAGTCGTTATCTTATTTTTAAGAACTTTATTCATGGAAGTAAATATAGTAATATCTAATATGTCTTCTATGATCTCTCGCCTAGCTCCTAAATGTAGTTGCATAAAAGGAGTGAACGATGCACTCCCTAACATTACAATCTGTGTGAATGATTTGTAATTTAATTTTAAAATATTCTCTTCTAGATATTTTTGAAAGTCTCTTATGTTGGCATCTTTATCCAACTTAATACCGTTTACTTCTATCTCAAATACTTTAGGCAATTCACCTCGTCGTATTAAATAGTTTCTTTTACCAATGTCAAAATTAATTTCAACCATTAATTTTTTTCCGTTGATTGAATTAACTAACTGAGGTTTGGATACGTTTCTGAATGGCTTATTGAATAAGGCAAAGGTTAAAGCATCTAACATTGTAGATTTTCCACTACCATTCTCACCAACAATTAATGTGCTGGGAGATTTATCAAACTGTATTTCTGTCCATGCGTTGCCTGTAGACAGAAAATTTTTCCATCTTATATTCTTAAATGTTATCATATAGTATCTTGAGCCTCTATATAAAGGCTCTGCAACAGATTTTTGATCCTTTGTTTTGATAGATCTGTTTCAACAACGTCAACGTATTCTTTTAATAGTGTCATTGTATCTTCTAAGTTTACATCTTCACCTATAGCTTCGTCCTCAAACTCTGAGAAGTCTTCTATAATTTTTAAGTCAATTAAGTTACATTGATATAGCTTATCTACAAAATGATCAAACCTTTTGAAGTCTGTCTTCTTACTTACTATTAGCTTAACACTACCACCAGTGACAGTATCGAAATCAAAATTGCTGATGTCATTAACACCTTCAAAATGGGAGTCGTCGTAATAGATTTTGTGGAAGAGTCTAAATGGGTTATTGTAATATACCAAAGATCTTTTACCCGTGTCATAAATAGCGAAGCCTCTGGGGTCGTTGTAGTCAGACCAAGTAATTTCGTAAGGGTTTCCCATATAAGTAACGTTCCCTCGACTATGGCGGTGATGAAAGTGGCCGCTAACAACAAGGTCAAATTGACTAAAAATACTAGCGTCCATGCCGTGAAGGTTAGGCATTCCAGGAACCAGGAGAAAGCCTGTGAGTTCCAAATGCGAGAAGCATGTCGTTGCGTCTGTTGTTTTAATTGTTTCCATTGTGTGTTCATAATTATCTGTGCATATCCATGGTAAGAACAATACCTTTTCCCTATCAAGTTGTACCTCGGTAGGGTCTTCGTATATTGTTATATTATTGTATTCTCCTAACAATAAACTAGGAGAGTTTACTTCATTTGTATTCTTAAAATAAGTATCATGGTTGCCAGGTATCATATGTATTTCAATACCTAAATCACGTGCCTTGTCAAAGAAATACCTTTTACAAGACTGGAGTATATTATAATTAATATATTTCCGTCTATCAAATACGTCACCTAAATGACATATAGTTTTTATCCCTTGCTCTTCTAAGTGAGGGAAGAAATAATCGTCGTAGAACTTAGCAAAGAAATTATCAAAAGATAAATTGTCTGATCTGGCACCAAAGTGGGTGTCTGTAACTAGAGCTACTTTCATATTTAGCCCTCGTATATTGCTGAATTAGCCCCATGTTCCCTTACTTCACAAGCGACACAATAGCATCGCCCTCCTGTTAATTCTTTTACCAAGTCATTAGCAAAATGGAATGCTTGCTCTGCAAACTTCTCACAGCCAACACCATTCATAACTACTACTTCTGTTAATCCTTTTTCTTCTAGCTTTAAAAAATCTTGTAATGCAGGATCGTCTTTATCAACTGCATGTTTATGATCAAAGTTATTTTTTAACCATGCTTTTAAGTCCTTCAAGCCTCCAAAATCCACTACCCAATTCTTATTATCTAAACGATCACAACCAAATTTAAAACTAAACGACAAAGCGTAACCATGTAGTAAACTACAATGACTGTGCGTTGCTGCATGTTGTCTAAAAACTGCTGATAAGCCTTCTTCGTGGCCATATGTTTTTGTTGAATAGTGTTTATAATCTATATACGGATCTGGTCTGTTCATATTAACTCCTGATATAAGTTTGTTGCCGAGAAGTAATGCTTCTCAAGTTTTTCTCTATTAGTATTTAATGCGCCTTGTATCTCAGGCAAGTTATAATTTTCCATTAAATATTTAATTCTATTTTTTAAACCAAACTTGTTGGCTTGATACTGTTCCCAATTCTCTGTCCAGTCTGAAGGATATTTAAACACATCATCATACATTTCCATATAGGAAAGTCTGTTTGGAACAAAAGGTATGCCGCCTGTTATCATAATTTCATAACAAGATATGCCTAATGTCTCCTGTAAGTTAGCACTGAATACCATCTTTGCTTGTCCTAATAACAAGTGATAGTCTTCTTTCTTTAAATTAAACTCCGAACAATTCATAAAATCATATTCAGGAAGTGCAACTTCTAAGTCTTTAAATATTTCTAACTGTTTCTCTGGTGCATTTCTGTGTGGAAACAATATTAGATCTTGTTTCTCTACACCCATTGTATCTCTATCAATGGTTGGTTTTAAATATTCCATTGGCCAGCCTGTTCTAACCATTTTACTTTGTAAATATTCTTGTTGTGAAGGATCAGGTGCCATAACACTAGCAAACATTCCTATATGGAATTGACTAGCGAAATAATTTTTATCAAACGCATCGAACATTGCTAACTCTGCATACCTTACCCAAGGTACTGGTCCTATGTTTCTACCTAAGAAATCATTAGCATCATAACTTCCTGCATGCCAAAGTCCATGTGTTGTAACATCATAACCCAATAAAGATATCATATATTTTAAATTTAAGATACCTGGATGCCAAGCGTCAGCAAATACAAAATGATCTCCATCTTTTATCTTGCCTTCTGCAAAGAATTGTGCTAAAAGTTTTGTTTGTTCTGACTTGTATATGTTAGTGGTGGCAAAATCTAAAAAAGATCCTGAGGAAACATCAGACTCTATAACAGGTCCTTCTATAACTGTTATGTCTTGTCCTGTTTGGTCCGCTATTGATTGTGGAAATTCTGTTTTCCATTGTGATGTATATCTTGTCTCGACATACTCAAGATCAATTAAATAAATCATTTTGTACGATTGCCCCGTTTTCATTATCCTCATACACTTCTACTTGAGTAGCTCTATTAGGATAATATTCTTCTATATAATTTATAAGACTTTCAGCCATCATCTCACATGACTGGTAGTCTAGTTCTAGGAAGCCTGCTTCGTATAAACCTTCTATTTCTCTTTTAAATAAAATGAATTCTACTTCCCTATTGTCGTGCATAACTTCTAACGTAACATAGAAGTGAAAGATATGTCTGTGTGGATATTGTAAAAACTCTACACCAGGAACATCCTTTGCATCAGGCCATTTGTGTATGCCTTCTTTCTGAAAACTAACTTTAATAAACTTTTTTCTAACTGACATATAAAATAGTCTCCATTATTATAAAGGTAAACATTACTATAAAAACTAACCACTCGTTCATTCAAACATCTCCTCTAGACTTACTGGCATTTCTTTAGCTACTGCCATGGACTTCATAGCTCCACCTAAATATTGATTTGTTTCCCACGCCATATAATCATCTTTATTTTTTACATTATATAGGTTCCTAAACTGTCCATCAAGTTTCATCTTACGAGTAAACTTTAAAAGGGCATCCTTATCTAACAACATCTGTTCTAAGTGTTGCATGAAGTTTCTAATAGACATTAGTATAAAAGCTGTCCTCACATACAACCACGTATTCAAGTTGCCGTATTCTTCTTTAGCTTTCATACTCGGGGTGTTTAATAATTTATGAAATTCGTCTATTTCTACACCCAAATTGATCGTTTCCATACAGTTTTGATACATTTCGCGATACAAATTGGACATCTGTCTATTAAACTTAGTTGTGCCTTGTCCCATGTAGAATAACCCTGTCTCAACCGCCCTGCTGTGTGTAGTAGAGTCATAAGATATCTCTACGTTATCATATAAACCGTTCTGACAAAAGACTAAGTAAGGAACAATACGTCTTATTGAACCTACTCCTAATATATGTAAGTGCATCTTATCTCTTGGCCATGTCTTTGCTACTTCTGATGCTATAAATGATCTTTTAACATCTTCTAGTGGTCCTGTTCCAAGAGCAGCTGCTCCCATTGCCACACCACCAATCCTAGTGTGCCATTCACTTGGTATCTCTTCCATTAAACATTCATACCATCTCAAATAAGTCTCTACATCATTACCTTGTAAGATAATATATGGTTCACAGCTGCTACCTTCTTCTTCAAAAATTTCTAATTGTCTTTTAACATTGCGTCCAGTTTTTCTTGCTAGCTCTTCATAGTTTTCGTGATCAAAGAACCTTTGTTTAACATCGTTCCTATCTGAGCGTTCTCCTGTTAGTATAACAGGTATCTCATCAAAGCACATACCAACATTAGCTCCTTTAGCCTGGTTCCTATATACTTTTTCTTTTAATTCGTCTGTAATTGTCATTCCTTGTGTAACAATTTGTAGTCCACCTGAGTCTGCATGTATGCTATGTGCTGCGTCATGATATGGTTTGAATCTATCACCAAAAGAATGTTCTGTGTGTGCATTATAAAGTAATGAAAACTTATGACTGAATTGATCTTGTACTAATTTTTTTATTAGCATAGACACAATGCTTGTATTGGTTTCATCAAAAGCAATATTAGGATTACTCAAACGCATGTATGAGGTTCCTGATACTACATAATCTAAGGTGTGTTTCATGTCTTTAAAATTTCTATAAGCATATCTGCCTCAGCTTTTGCATCATCTAAAGCATTATGGTTGTTGGCTTTTGGTAAACGTTTATCTAATACATTCATTAAAGTTCTTAGACAATAAATATCCCAGAACTTCCAAGGGTATTTTTCTCTGGCATCTCTATTAGAATTCCAACCTGATAATGTCATAGCGTTTTCCATTATAACAACATCAAAATTGGCACCCATACCCCAAATGTTTCCTTCTTTAAAAAACGTAACGAATTTATCTATTGCTTCATCTAAAGGCAAAGGATCTACTGTTAGTGCCTGTCTTGCTTCCATGTCTTGTTGAGCCCACCACTCTACTGTTAGTGGATCTATATGTAAGCCTGCCTCTTTACAAGTCTTGGCATCTACATTTACATAAAATTCATCTACTATTTCTAAATTCTCAATTGCTACTGCTCCTATTGAAACAATAGCTGCATTAGATCTAGTTGATAATGTTTCTAAATCTAATACTACTTGTCTACTATGCGTGTCCACCATTCATTTCCTGTAATTTTATATTGTCCATAAACTCTTCTTTTAGTGAAGGGTTCGTCTTTAGTTCACCTTTTAGAACTGTTGTTTGTGTGCTACTATTACTAGCTCTAATGCCTCTGTTCTCACAACACCCATGTCTTGCTTTAATATAAACACCTACTGCCTTAGACTTTGTAAGTTTCTCAATTCTATAAGCTATCATTTCACAAAGCTCTTCTTGTAAGTGGCCACGTGATGCTAAATGCTGTGCCACTCTAGTATATTTAGACAGTCCAATAACTTCTTCTCCTGGCATACATGCTACATAACATACACCATTCACTGGTTGGTGATGATGTGAACACATACTTTTTAAATCCATTCTAACTGTAATCAATTGATCATACTTTCCATCATTAGGAAATGCTGTTATTCTAGGATCGTCGTCATATCTTCCACCCATTATTTCTAGTATATACATTTTTGCTAAACGTCTAGCTGTGTCTATACTGTTAGGATCGTTGTGCCTGTCTATAATTAATGCATCTAAAACACCTTCGAACTTTTCTGTTAGTTCATCGATTAGATCTGATTTTTCAACTGCACTTATATATTTTGATATGTTATCTGCTGCATAGTAACGCTTACCATCTACTTCTAAACGTTGCTTAATCTTATCACTTACACTCATTATTTTTTCTCCCAAGGAAATACTATCCATTGTTTATTATTATAGAGCCTTTCACCTTCAAAGTCAATACCCATGTTACCCTTTTTGGAGTAAAGTACAGCCCATTGACTTTCTGGAAAAATGTTCCTAATTGATCCTATTGTTAATCCACTATCACATATATCGTCTACAAATAATATATCGTTTGGATCTTCTGTTGATTTTAATGCAACTGAAAGTGTATCTTTTTTGTTGCCATCTCTAGTTTGCCATTGTAAAGGTTCAAAAGGAATGTCTAATGCGTGGGATAGAATAACTCCTGGAACAAGACCTCCCCTACTAACACCTACAATTTTTTTATAATTTCTTTCACCTATTTGTAGAGCCATAAGAAGACATATATTATACATCTCCTTCCAACCTACATATATATTGTCTGTCATTTTGTAAACCACATTCTAATAGCGAAAACTCTAACGATTGCAATACATGTAAAACACCCTGTTAATAATATTGATATTGTAAAGGTTGATAATTCTAATACATCTATGAACAAGTACAAAAGGCCCACACTTATAGGCCAATTAATTATTAGGCCGGTAAATACTGTAACCAACGATTCTTTAAGTGCTTGCTTCTGTCTTTTGTTCATAACTTAATTGCTAGAAGTAAAAATATTGCAAGCAATATAATATTAGTAAAAAATATTTCAAAAGCTAATATAGTATGATACCACACCCATCTGCTTTGATAAATTTCACTCTCCGTTACTCCTCCTGCTTTTTTATCCATCCAATCTAATAATTTATTCTTCATTTATGTACCCCATGCGTTGCCAAATAATGTTATATGTAGTCGAGGGCTAAACTTATACCCTGTCTGCATACAAGCCTCTGCTACATCTTTTTCTGTTAGAGTTTGTTGTTCTAATGTAGCGCCTTCAGGCATACAATAAACAGCATCTAACTTAACTCCTGCTTCTGTGTATGCTTCTACAAATTCATCTACTTCTTTGAAGTCTGACATATCTCTCACCACAAATTTGTTATATAAGTGACTATTTTCTACCTTGTTCATTCCCTCTAATACCTCTGGGACTAGTGCGTCAAACTGTTCTTCGCCTGATAAACTTAACTTAGGAGAAGTGCTCCAAGTTATATGTAAATCTTTACCTTCATTATTAAAATAGTCTATCAACTGTTGTTGTAAATCTTGTGTCCCATTAGTTTCGTAAGTAACATTCTGTAAACCAACTTCTCTACACATATCCAAGAGGGCTGGCCAACACCTTTGCCAACCCAATAGAGGTTCACCACCTGTTATGACTAAATGGATATCGTTCTTCTCATCAAACCTACCATTAGGTAATAGTTTAACAATACGATCGAAAACTTCTTCTAATGTTTCTGTTAATTGTAAATGTTTATATTTCATAGCCCAACTGGCAGAACTATCACACCCTACCGGTGTAACAGGCAATTCTGCTATGGATTTATATGCTTCGGGATGTGTTTTATCTGCTTTAGGATCTGTAAAGTAAGGCATTTCCTCGACAGGAATTATATTATCTCTCTCCTGTCCAAAACCTCTACACTCAAAGTTGCAACCAAAAACTCGTAAGAATATACTAGGAACACCTACGAATCTTCCTTCACCCTGTACGCTATAAAATACTTCGCTATATCTTATTTTCATTATGTAACATTATATGATCTAAATAACCTCGAGTCAACTACCTACTTACCCTTTTGGGCTGCTGCTTTTGCTTCTGCTGCTTCTTTTGCTTTAATTTTCTTGTCTAAATATAGTGGTCTACGTTTAACTTCTTTCTTACCTTCATTAGCCTTATCAGCTTTCTCATTGTCTGCTTCAAGTTGCTCAATGATGTTTCTCATATAACTAAGGTACTCATTGGAATGGTCTGAACCATCAGCACTTGATTGTAAAATTTGTTCTATATCTAAGCTCTTAATATATTTAAATTTGGTTTCCATTTGACGTTTCTCTTTTTGGATACGTCTAATAAAAGCGTAGTATGTAATCTGTGTAAAGTATGCAAAAGGATTTTTAGATTTTGCTGGATCAAAGTTGTCCATATATGTAAGACAGTTTTCAATACCATCTAAAATCATTTCATCTCTAAATGTGTAGTTTACAAAATTTGATTTGAAGGCCAAGTGGTTTGCTATTTTAACAAAGCACTCTCCTAAGTAATTAGTTACACGTGGTTTTGGTTCACCACATTCTTCTGCTTCTATTCTTCTCTCTCTATACTCACTTATCTTGACAAGCATTTCTTTGTTGTCTATGTAGTGAGCTGAGTTTGGGTCTCTCCTTTTTGCCATAATATACTCCTAATGTATTTGTTTTTTCATTACTGCTTCAGCTAATTCAGTTAGCGTTTCAATGTCTAATTCTTCTGGTAGTTCTTCAAGGTCCATTTCAGGAAGTTCTTCTATAAAGTCGCCACGCCATTCAGGCCTGCCAAAATATATTGACTTAACCATTCTATGATATCCTGAAATAAAATTTTCTTGTAATGCTGCCACCGTGATAACGTTCTTCCTATCTATAGAAAAGATTTGTTCTTCTGCCACTGCTACCCATGGTCTTAAATTTATAGATTCTCCTAATACACCTTGTGGTGTGGGCATAATTTGAGGTACTAACTCAATAGGGTGTTCTATATTTACTACGTCGTCTCCATAACTAACTTTGCCGACTAGCGTTGAGCCGTCCATCAATTTTACTATACTAATTTCTTGTTTAGACATTTATTTTTACCAATTTATAGTTAAACCCCTCTTCGTTATAGAGTTTAATACGTTCTATTAAATGATTCAATGTATAATTCTTGTGTGATTTCCACGATAAGTCATCACCAATATCAAACAAGTTACATACAACCTTTTTGTCTCCTTTACGAAGTCCTCTTCCTATTGATTGTAAGTTTCTTATTCTGCTCTTACTAGGAGAGGCAAAGACAATATTATGTAAGTTCCTTATATTTATACCCGTAGAAAATGTGCCGTACGAAGCAACAATAATAGCATTACTTTCTTTTTCTGTTAATGCTCTTATTTCTTCTCTTGTTTCTGTATCTGTTCCACCATGTACAAAGAACACAGAACGATCTTCGCCTTTAAGCATGTCATATAATACCCTTCCATGCTTTTCTACGAACTGAAATAGTAATAATGTGTTGCCCTCTTGTGCTATCGTTAAGTTTTTAATGATCTCATTTCGCTGAGGGTTAGTAACAATCCAATCTATTTCCTCTTGATATGTTTTCTTTTTCATATCTTTCTTTTCAGCATCTTTATAATTTAAAGTGCAACATATAATTTTTAAATTTGCCAGTTGTTTGTCGTCCATTAATTTTTTAGTTGTAGTAACCTTATGCACAGGTCCAAACGTGCCTTCTAATACTAATTTATGAGTCTTAGTACCGTCTAGTGTACCCGTAGTCCCGATCCTATAGGGTGTGTTAGTACATTTATTCATTAAACTTGTAAGGGATTTAGCCTTAAATAAATGAGCCTCATCGCCATAGAATACATCAAAGTCTTTGAACCATGCCTTCGGATACTTGTATATTGATTGCCATGTACTGATAGTTATTGGCCATTCATTAGTCTTATCTTTGCCACCATATATTCTATGACAGTTTTCTGAAACCTTCCACGGGTCTGCACTAGCATAGTCCTCAAAGTCACCATACATCTGTTCTACTAATGATGTTGTTGGTACTACAATGAGTTGCTTGCGTCCTCTCGCTTGGTGATACCTTACCAGAGAATATATAATGAGAGACTTACCACTAGCAGTGGGAGAAAGAAGTAAAGATCTACCTTCTCTAATACAATGATCAACTGCGTCCCTTTGATAGTCCCTAATTTGAATTTCTTTGCCATTTGCTTGTAACCTTAATGAGTCTGTTAATAATTTTACATCTGTTTGTTCACTAATATCATCTACGTCTACTTCCATTTCGTATTCTAATGTATTAGCAAAGTCCTTTAAGTAAGGCAGTAACCCTACATATAATTCTTTCGTGTACATACTATATAGTCTAGCTTTACCGTCCCACATTCTATTTCTGTATAGTGGCATGAACTTAGCTCCTGGAACATCAAAAGTAAAGAAGTCACATATCTCTTGATCAGTGCTCAAGTCTGTATCTATTTTAAGATATACAGAATCTTTTTGTTTTACTTTTATCAAAACTTTTTTTGCTCCAAAAAGGTCGTCATTTTTTTCTCACTATAAAAGGCCGTTAGTAAACTTGGTCCACTCAATAGCGTTTTTGATATCGAAAGAACGGCTATTTAAACTCCTCATAACACCCTCTATAAGGGTTATACAAGTGTCTATATACTCGACTTTATCAGTTAGTTTAATAATATCTGGGTCTGTATCTAAGAAGTCATTCATCTGATTATTCAAAGGAGCGTTACCTAGGTACTGATCCCAGCCAAACTCATTAAGCTCTTGTTGTGTTAATTCCCCTCGATAATACTTCCACTTGATACGTCGTAGGGATAGTAAGTTGGATTTATTTTTGCGCAACTGTAATTTAAACGTAGACAACATGTTTAAATACTTGGCATGAAGTTCTGGTGTTTTTGTAGACTCAGGACCTAAATTTAAGTCGTCAATTTTACAATCTTCAACCCACATGTCCTGCAGTTCATTTAATGTAATCATAGTATAATTATAGTTGATACCTAACCAAGGATCAAGTAACAAGAGTACCGTTTAATCGGCTTCGTCAGTGATTGTAATAATAAGATTTTGTTTTACTGTTGTTGTACCGTCTGTAACGCTAACTGTCGTTGTATAACGGTCCTTGACTTCATAATTTGGTGCAGTACCGAATGTTAATACTCCAGTTGATGAGACTATACTCATAGAACTTGCATCACCACCTGCTATACTGTAAGTCAATGTATTATTCTCAGGATCAGTAGCTACAATGGTACCAATTGCTGTTTGGTTCTCTGCTGCCCAGAAGAACCCTGATGAAGTAATAGTTGGTCCAACATTAGTAGGTACAAACGAAACAGGCTGTGTTGTTGTTTCAATTATATAATCTCTGTATCTAAACATAGCCACACCAACCATATAGTCTGTTTGGCCTGATGATATTTCAAAGTCTAACCCTTGTAAACTAACAGGGAAAGCATCTCTAAATATAAATTGAGTTTGTGGATTATTGTTTGAGTCTAATAGAAACAAGCTGGCATCTGATGAAGTAAATGCTTTGGGTTCAACATCTGGAAACCTATATGTTTGTGTGTCTTTAAATGTTTGGTGTTGTTTGTGATCCTCTGGAAAGCCTAGTCCGATAAGCCAGTCATATAACTCTTTATAGTTTTTCATGTCCTCTTGAATCAAGAACCGTATCATTAACACACCAAAGTCTAATTTGTCTCCTGCATGTGGTATATCAACAAGTGGTGTGGGAAATACTGCCGGTGGTAGATTCATTTCCGGAATGTTTGCTGCTTGACAGAAGTAAGACACGTTAGGAATATTATGTATCTGAAATTTAAAGGCATTGGGTCGTAAATAATCCAGTTCATTAGGATTATTACTGCTCCAACTTGCCTCCGTTACATTAGCAATATTTGTTGTTGTCATCTACCTTGTCCTCTGTATTTCTTGTGACTCTTTCTTTTGTTTTTGTTCATTGTACTTGTAGAAATTTTAACTCTTCTTCCACGTCCGCCTTGTCCTTGGCTTGAACACTTTTTTGTTGGTGTCAACCCTTTAAACTTTCCTATATATGCCATAATAATTTATAATTTAAAACTGTACCGATACTCCACACCCACACGCTGATGACTGTTGAGGATTATTAAATTGAAACCCTTCGTTTAATCCGTCCCTCATCCAACTAATAGTAGTACCATCTAAATAATTTTCTGATAAGGAGCATACCCACATCTTAAATTTTCCAAAATCTATTTCGATATCACTCTCTTCTAGTGGTGCGTCAGCATAATCAAATTCATATTCGAATCCTGCACACCCTCCGCCTATTAAGGCAAACCGTATGCCTTGTCTTTTATTACTCTCTACCTTTTCGATAGCATGTAGTAAGGCATCATCAGTAAAATCTATATTCATTCAGGTCCTCTATTATGTTTACGATCCGTTTTCTTCTGTTCCCAATGCACAATTGCTTGATTAATGCTAGCCTCTGCTAATACAGAACAATGTAACTTAATAGGCGGTAACTCTAATGCTTTTGCTATATCTCTATCTTTAATAAGTTTAGCCTCTTCAATCGTCCTACCCTTAAGCATGTCCACAAACAATGTTGAACTCGCTATTGCTGAGCCACAACCATAAGTCTTAAATTTCACATCTAAAATTGTATCCGTTTCCGGATCTAATTTGAGATCTAACTTCATGACATCTCCACAAGCTGGTGCTCCTGTCATTCCAGTGGCAACATCTGGATCATTAGGATCAAATCTGCCTACTGCATGTTTCTCTGGGTTTTTTAATACTGATTCAAATCTTTCTACTACCTGTTTACTGTACGCCATGCGGCCTCCGTTAATGTAATAGTATTTATAATACTTTCATTGTAACCAGAAGTAAAGAAGGTTGAATACCAATTTAATAAATACTGTAATATGTTTTACTATAACGATAATAAACTATGTGTTGTTTGCCTTGAAAGGTGTGGCCATACCAGCATGTTTGATTATTTTAACATACCTCCTTGGACCCAACAAAACCTTTTTGATTTTGAGACTGATCAACCCTTTTGGGTAAGGGACTTCAAACTGACAAAAACAAAAGAAAAAATTGTTGTTGTGCGGAACCCCTACGATAGACTTTTATCTGCAATCAAGAGTTCAAAATATATTTCTCACTTATCACCTTGGCGGAAAACAGATTGGATAAGAAGTCATTCTGTCCACTACCTGTTTAGATTAACTGATACTAAATTTAATATCATAGACTTTAATAAATTAAAAAACTATATTGGTCAACCCCACCAGGCACTGAAGACAAATTCTGTTGCGTTTGGGCATAAAGAAATTTTTAATGAGTTTTGGAGTGAGGAAGAGATGGAACGTGAATTCGTAGCATACAATAAAATAATGGAAGAGAGGACACCTATTACTGTAACTCATTGGAAAGACCTTTATAAATAATTGTGTCCATTAAGGACATGACACAAACACACACAGGAGAATATTATGTCAGATAATAAATCAGGGTTCGAAATCAGAGCCGACTTACTTTCACAAGCACAAGGTATCCTACAGGATAACCATCAAAGAAAAGTTGATGCCGTTTTTATGCACAACGATTCATTTCCTAACGATAAAAAGCCTATGCCTACAACCAGCATCTCAGCAAGTGATGTTATTGCAGTGGCACAAGAGCTTAACGAATTCGTTAATCAAAAGTAAATCTTTTAGATAAAAAAACACCCGCGATCGCGGGTGTTTTCAGTTTAACCTTATAAAGGTTACGACTTAATTTACATTAAGTTTGTAACTTTTACTGATCTATAATACTGGTTACGATCTGCTGTAAATGTGTCAGCATCTGTAGTTCCGTCAGCCTTCATTACAAATGGGTTAGCAATCATGCCATACCTAGTCTTGAAACCAATCTTAGGTTGGAATGTGCTAGGGTCTATGGCCCTAACCATTTGAAGTGGGACGTATGGACAGTAGAAAAGACCTGCGTCATAAGGGCTAGTGCCTTTATAACCTGCTACATAGAACTGACTAGCAGCTCCTGTGTTAGCAGAATATGGATCTATGTAAACTCTGTAACGACCGTTTAGAACTCCGGCAAATGTATTACCTGTGTCATCAACGTTTAAATTTGTTGATAATGCTGGAGCATAGTCTAAAACACCAGCCATTGCAAGAGCAGAAGCCACGTCTGAAGAACAGATAATAAAATTACCTTTTCCACGTCTTGTGTCTTGTGCAATTACGTTAGCATCGCGTTCAATGTTAAACAATAGACCTTTAAATCTTTCTACAGACCACCTACCGTTACTGTCGACATCTAAGTCAAAAGTTCCAGCCGTAGCAGTTGAGGCTGAGCCTGTTTTTGCTACTTTGTAAATAGTTCTGATTACCTCACGGTTAATTTCAGCAAGTATTTCCTGTGAAAGGATGTTACTTAGCTCGGATTCTGCATCTAAACCATGAACAGCTTTTAAATCTTGTGCAAGTTCAACTGTGTATTCTGCTTTCAATGCTCTTGATTTAGCAGTAACAGTTGTCTTCTCGATTGAAAACGCCATTTCATTAAGTGTAGTTGAGTCTCCGAAGCCTTCAGCTGTGCTTGTAGATACACCAGCGCCAGTTGTGTAGGTACCATCTACTGGATTAGCTCCAGCATGTGTTCCTGCACCCGAAAAGTCTGTATCAGCTTCGTTAAATAAAGCCTCTGTACCAGCCATTGTGGTATAGTGTGACTTCATTGCGAAGATAAGACCTGTTGGGCCTGACATAGGTTGTACGCCACAAACGTCATAAGCCATAAGGTTAGGCAAAGCACGTCTAACTAACGATATTAATATCGGATCGTAGTTGTCAACGCCTGCACCTGTTTGGTTTGTGTGTGTAGCCTCGAAAAGAGCTTCCTTCTCCTCACGGAGAGCCTTCTCCTGATTTTCGAGCACTACTGTCGTAACCGCACGCTTGTAAGGATCCGAGATCTCTTGTAGATCAGGATGCTGCAATACGGGCTGCCACTTTTTCTGTAGTTCTTCTGAAAGATACATCAGTTTCTCCTTGTTTTACGTTTGTTATTTATTATAACCTAATTATTTATAATAATTTTAATTTTTAACATCGGAAAACTTGACCGCTTGAGAAATACCTTGTACATATTTACTCATCACAGTTCCGTCTTCTAATGTTCCCTGATCAACGCTATCTTCTAGCTTATCGCTATCATCTGCTTTCGCTTTAGGAAAATAATTTTCCTTGATAACATTTAGTTTAGAAGTGTACATCTCTTCGTTGTCGTAAGTTACGTCAGCGATTAGAGTTGCAAACTTTTCAACCTCTGTTTCAGCTAGATCGTCAACCACGGAACGGAATACTCTTTCCTTTTGCAGTTGTTCCCTGTCTTCGCTGATTTCAACGGACTTGTTAATCTCTTCGTCTAACTTAGATTTTAACTCGTCTATTTCTTTTTGTTGAGTTGTTAGTACATCGAATTTTTCTTCAGGAACATCGATGTAATGGTTTTGGAATGTCTCTTTAAGATCTTTAATAAAGCTCTCAGTGATTTCATTCTTAAGACCATTCTCAACAGCTAGTTCATTCTCTGACATCCATTGCTCAGTTACATAACTGAGATATTTGTCAATGTTTTCTACTAGCTTTGCTTTAGCTTCTTCGAAAGCCTTATTGGCTTCCTCAACAAGTTCGTCTTCAATAGAATCGATTTGTTGATTGACTCGAGCTACAACGACAGTCTCAAATAATGAGGCTGCTTTTGTTTTGAATTCTTCTGAAAGATGCTCTTCGTCGGCAAATAAGTTAGCAATGTCTTCTTCAAAAAGTGTTTCGGAAGATTCTTCCTCTTCTTCATCAGTTTCTTCAGCGACGACTTCTTCTTCTGCCTCTGCTGTTACTTCTTCTTCCTTTGGTGCTTCCTCAACAGTATCTTCTTCTGCTACGACTTCATCTTCAGTCTCAATAACTTCTTCTAAAGTTTCTTCGCCTTCGCTACCTTCTTCACTCTCGCCAACAGGTCCTCTGTTGCCTGCTGAGCTAGGTTGGTTAACTACTGTACGAGCGTCCGTAGTATCTGTGTAGTTAGGTGCTTTACCAGCACCGTCACCTTCTAGTCCAGGAGCCTTAGATGCTTTATCTGAAGCTGCCTTTCCTACTGGGCTTGTTAATCCACCTTCTGGGTTGCTAGTACCACTAAGGTCTTGCTGCTCAGGATTAGGATTGGAATTACCTTGTAAAGGATTAGTTTTGTCACCAGCTGTTTTGTCCAACGGACGGTGTGGGTCCGCGGAAGATGTAGGTAAGTTAGCTCTTGAACTACCGCCTTGCATAGGTGGTTGTCGATCGCCAGCTTCCTGTTCATCTATAACTGCTACGGTATCGTCTTGCAACTTACCTTCAAGCAGTTCTCTGATTTTGGATTCTACTCCCATTTCTTCTCTCCTTATTTTCGGATTATCTAGTTTTTATATAATCTAATAAACTATTTATATTTATACAGATTTCTATTAGATTTTGGACAGTTTTTCTAAGAAATTGTTAAAGACTTGGAGCTTTTCTTCTTCTAAATGTGCTGAATTTGCACCAGAAATAGTGGCTCTAGCCTCTTCAATATCTTGTTCTGTCCATTTACCATTAACAAAAATCCATTCCTTACCCTCCATAATGCCGCTTACAAAAGCGTCTGGGGCGCTAGGATCTGCAACAATATCTGCTGCTGTCGCTAACATAAAGTCATCTTGTACTTCGTTAATGCCGTTCCTCTCTTTGAGGGAGCCTAAACCACGTGAACTAACACCTAGTTGAGCACCTTCGCTAATGAGTTCTTTTACAATCTTACCCATAGGCGTGTCCATGACTTTCGCTCTACCGATATAATTGTTGCCGTCTTCCTTAAGAGATACTATCATGTGCGAGACACGGTCTAAATTAACCGTTGGTCCGTCAGGATGTCCTAACTCTCCATAAGCTCGTTTTGTTAAAACATTCTCTTTAACATAACGATTTACTTCTCGCTGCATAATCTCTCTAGGATATATACGACCGTTTTTGTTCTTTAAATCTGATTGTAAGAACACACCTTCGATAAACACGTTAGGTTTCTTCGGGTCCTTACTCTCTTCTGTGAGGTATGATATGCTCTCGTTAAATTCTTTAATTAATCTCATGGCCTATCCTAATGATCCGCCGTCATACACACTTCCTGCATCGTCAGTGTCTAATGGTGCGTCTTGATGTTGTTGTGAACCATATCCGGATACTTTAGCACAATCTATTATGACTGTACCGCCTGCTCCGCCTGCTATTACGACTTCAATGTTTGATGTGTTTTCTGAATTGTCGCTAAAGCCGTAGAAATCTTGTGATCCACTCTCATGTAGTTCATATAAAACAACGGAGTTTCTTTGCACTTTGGCACTTGCTCCGCTTGATAAGGTCCAATGAAGTCCTTTAATGTTTACTGCTGGGGAGCTTTGCGTTTCAGTTGACTTCTTTAACGTTGTCGCTAAAGCAATTGTTCCTGTCGCTGCAGTCCCCCTAACACTAACCACGCCCTGGACTTGGGTTAATTTTAAGTTGTTTACTGTGACTGCCATTTGTTTTCCTATGTTGGTAAGTTATATTTCTTTTTATTCGTGTGGTTAATATGTTTATTCTCTTCAAGAACCTTTACGTTCTTGTCATCCACTTCAACTTTTTCTATACCGTGTTCAAACATAACTCTATACCAGGATATATTTCCATATGCATCTGGTTCTGCATGTTCACCTATAATAGTTTTACCTTCTTTCCACTCTTTGTGGAAAATTTTACTAGCGCACATGTGCTTATCGCCTTCAAGTGAGCCTTTGGCAACACCATCGGTAGGAGCCTCGGTAATAACCCCTTCCCTGTAATCTTTAAACGTTCTCATCGTTTGTCTCAACAGGCATACCTGTTGTTGTATCAATATCAACCAATTCTAATGGTTCACCTTCTACAGGAATGCCTTCGGGCGCTACGCTTTGTGGGTGAAACATCTGTTTTGCTGTTTCAACCTTTGCTGCATCCATTGCATTGTTTGTCCTGTCTTGCATTAAATCATTAAAGTTTGTTTGAACTTCTGACGCTTTACCAGCGATCATGTTGTCTAACATGTCTTTAATTTCTTTACTTTGATCTAAATCTTCTGCCATTTTTACATTCCTCCATTAGGTCCTACGGGATTTCCTTCCCCTGGAACCTCATCTTCTATATTACCAGCTCCATTAGGGGCTGCTTGATCAACTGCTGCCAGTGGACTCCATTGATACTGTCGTTGATATGTTGGTTCATTCATCAACTCTGTTTCTATCTCATCAATGTCATCATCTGTTAGCATTAAAACGTTCTTTTGTATGTAACGCTTACTAAAAAATGTTCCGATATAAGCTGCTAATCCGTTTAATACTTCTACTCTACTTCTCAAAATCTCTTGTTCTTTAGACTCTGTATAGTAAGCATCAGTCGAAAACTCAAACTCTATATCATCTTTTATCATGTTCCAATCGTCTTCGGTTAGAACACCTTTTAGTAAACATTGCGTCTTTAATAGATCGCTTAACATAACAGCAAATTTCCTTCTTAACTTGATGATGAATTTTGTAAACTTCATTTCATCTCTGTTAATCTCAGCTGCTCTTCCAAAGTTCATACCAGCTTGTTGTTCCAAACGTGAGATAGGAATGTTCAACGATTGATATAGTTTACGTTGAAAGTATTCTACGTCTTCTATTTGCCCCAAGTTTTGACCTGCTGGCAATGTATCAATCTGTGTTCCTGTCCCGCCTTCTCTTCTGGGTAACCAGAAGTCTTCCAACATTGACATAAACTTCTTGTCATCACGGATCTCGCCTGTATTAGCATCGTAAACTAACTTGTTACGATAACGATCCATAATGTCTTTTAGATATTGTTCTGCCTTCATCTTCGGCAAGTTACCAACATCTACATAAAATATTCGTCTTTCAGGAGCCCTTGTAATTCTATAAATTACTACTGCGTTCTCCATCATACGAAGTTGATTTGCAGGCCTAATAGCCTTATGCAAATACGATAAAGGTATTCCTTTATCACTATCAGTTAACCCACTAGGGGCATATGTTATAGCATCCTTTGTTATCTTCAACCCTTGTTGATTTTCAGGTGCTACATAAGCTCCAGGTTTTTGAGTTACGCCTTTATCATTATATATAAAAAACTCATTAACATCTTTAACGAACATGACTCCAGTAGGATTCTTTTCCTTACTGACTTCACGTACCTTTCTAATCTTCCTAGGGTCTATGTATCTAATATCTACTATACCCTGTTTAGGTTTGTCAAGATCTATTACCTTATGGAAATAAATCCTACCATCTACATACCATCTTCTAAAATAATCCTGGGCTCTATCCTTAAAGTCCAGGATGTTTTTAATTTCATCAAATTCTGCAGACATCCTTTTCCTAACACTTGCTGAAAGTTGTACTTCATCAAGGTTAATTTCAACTGGAGATTCGTTCTCCAGCTGTGCCACTGACTCGTTGATTATATCTTCAACGGCGGTATCTACATCTGCCATTAAGGCTATATCACGATACCGTTTAATCAGTTCTGCTTCAGTTTGGGCAATGCCTTCTAAGTCCATGTAGGTACCGTAGTACCCACCTGCTCGAATTGACTCTACTGCACCATCGTCTGAAGGAGCCACGAAGCTTTTTTCGCCAAGTGGCTTCTCCTTACGTTTTATCTCAAACCCAAATAAATCCATATTTTAACCCTATCCAGAGACTAGCTAACTGTATACCATTGATACTGAAATGTAACAGTAAATTCCTCAATGATGTCGTTTTGTGCATATTGTAATGCAATTTCTGACATGTTTATTGGAAATGCGTCATGCAATGTGTATGTCATTAGGTTTTCATCATTTCTATCTAAATGTGTGACCTTCATCTCTGCTGAATACTGTTCAGGACTTAACCATTCTGCCTCATTGGCACCAACGCCTCCTGATAAACCTTTAGAGTTCATGTTATCCATCCACTGCTCAAAAGGTGTACGTAGACTGAATTGACTATCATTAGCTATTGTAATGGTCCAAGGATCAAATATCCTTTCGCCTGCTAGCTTAACTTCTCTTCCACGATACTGTATGATCGCAGGGTTAACAGTTGAAGCCGGTAGGGCTGCTCCTGTAACTAAGAGTTGCTTGTCCGCATTTGGTGTACCATTCAATCCTGATGGCCAAAGTAATTCTACTTTGAATTGGTTGGGTCTCGCGCCGCCTGAACCTAGCTGTTCTTTAAATTGTGTAATATTCATTCTTTTCTCCTATTACTCTTATTTATACATTAACCGCCAATTTCAGAAAAGTCTACACCTGAACGGGTAGCAATAAAGTTAAGCTGTATAAAGTTGATAGCCTTCGCAGGTTTAATGAATATGTCTGCGACAAATTCGTTTCTATCAATTACTTCGCCTGTGTTATTGCTGCTGTTACATATAACTTGGAAGTCATATATTCCTCTGCGTCCTTGAACGCCTCTTAGGAATGGTGTAAGCAAACTTGAAAACTGTGCTCTTGTAAATGCGTCGTTAAATTCAAACAATTGGTACTTAGCTGCTGTTGACACTGCTTTTTCGATAACAATGAATAGCCTTCTAACATTAATTCTATTAAATGCTGAAGGTGCTGCTAGTAATGTTTTGTCCCCCAATAATACGATTCCGTTACCTGGATTGTTGACAACAGGGTTGACACCATCTTGGTACATATCATCTCTGTTTGCCTTTGTAGGATTAAACGCTAATTTTACTGCGTTCTTGATATGTCCTCTGTTGTATCCTGCTGGTGAGTACCACGGATCTCTAGTGCTGTCTGCGTTTACACATAGACCTGCAATGTCTCCGTTTAATGGAACCCATCTATATACATCATTGTATCTGTCGTATTGATATTTCCAGTTCCCGTCCATTACACTATATGATGTGGCGGATAAAGCTCCTTTATCTGCTAAAATATTTGTAACTTCTGAACCGGCGTTGTTTACACACGATGTCTGTTGTGGTGAAACAAATGCTATACAGTCTTTTCTGACTTTAGCAATATTGTCTTGTACCCACTTCGAATCAGTGTTGCCCCATGCTGCTGTCATCACTAGATTTATATCTTGTGATTCTGCGTCTGCAAATAGTGCGTAAGATGTTTGTACATCTCCGCTGTCTGGGCTGTCAGAAACTCCACCTGCCAGGCTGTCAGTAGACTCTGCTGCTGTAAATCCTGATGTGTATGCTGTTCCTGCTAAAGCTGTACCCCAAGTAGACTCTGCTGCTGGTTGATCTGTCCAACGGATATACTTAGACTGTGCATTAATCACATTCTTGTAGTAATTTGATCCGCCTTCAAGGGTCTTCGCATCAGAACCTTTGGAAACTGCTTCATATTTTTCTAATATAGTACCTACTGCTCCTGAAAATAATCCATCTTCATCAATAACAACAACGTGTAGCTCATCATTTGAGCCTGACACGATTGCAGCTGATGTGGATGTTAAAGGTGCACGGGTAAAGTTGTCTTTATAAGACCAATCTGTTGCTAAAACGGCTGTCGCTGCTGCGCCAGTTCCGCCTCCGCCACTGAATGTAATTGCTGGTGCGCTAGAATATCCATTACCTGGATTCGTTATTACAAGTGCTGTAACTGCTCCGCCACTTATTGTAGCTGTAGCTGTTGCTGTAATACCTGAACCTCCTGGTGCTGCAATAGCAACTGTAGGGGCTGAGCTGTAGCTCGAACCACCTGCACTAACTGTAGCCGATGCTACTGAATTAGTGTCATAGTTACTTGAATCAGCGAATGAAACTTTAAGTGAATTACCTAAAGCTCCTGGATGTTTAGCTGCCCACATACCATTAGTGCCTTGTCCTGAGCTATGGTTGTTTTCATAATCGGAATCATTAGAGATCAATACACCTGCTGTTGAACCCGCGTTCAATGCTGTTGTATCGTCTATAGATCTAACGACTTTAAGATTATTACCATAAGCCAAGAAACTAGCGGCGGTGAACCAACTCTGATATACTGTAGAGTCGGGTTCAAAAAAGGTATCAACTAGATTGTTCTCAGAACTAATTGTTGTGATCTCGTTAGCAGGACCCCATTGTGCGTCAATAACGATAGCGCCTGTTGTAGAAGCTACTGCTGGGACAACACTTGTTAGATCCCTCTCTGTTACGAGAACACCTGGTGATAGCTGAAATGCCATGTTTTTCTCCTCGGTTTATTTATCTTATGAATGACACAAGTTTAATTATTATCATCACCAACTATTTATAAATCATATTATTTAGAACCGTTTTTCTGTCTGTACAGCTCTTTTTACTTGTGTGTACGTTGTTCTGGTAGGGTTCTAGCATGTGCTTCTGATATTTTTCTCATCTTATTCTGTAAATTTTTGTGGTAATCATCTTCCAATAACCACAAGTCTCCATTGACTACTTCAAACTCTGGCTCTTGGCCGTCGTCTCTTAAATAAGGAGTTAGGTTATGTTCTATCTCTCCCATTTGTTGTTTATATAATCCTTCTCTAGTATTAACATCACACATATCCTTAAAGAAATTTTGTGTAGATAACCAACCAAACAATACACAACACATAACTAAATCGTCATGATATCCTACGTCTGCCTGATATGTATTACCCTTTTCTATAAATGTTGATATCTCATGTATTATATGCTCATCAAATATCAACATTTTTTGTTCTTCAAGTAAAGATTTAAATGCAAAACACCCTTGTCTTTTTACTTGTTTGGATGTTGTGACACCATGTTTACTGGATTTACCAAACCCTGGACTAACATACTGTCTGTTTTGTTCTGTAACCGTACTGCAAATGTTTTCATATTCTATTTCTTGATGTAGGATCTCTACTACTTGCTGTCCTATATCATTAACTTCTACTAATACGAATGCATCATTATAATCTTTTCCCACCTTTCCAATGACATCTGGAAATAACATAGGTGAGATTTTATTATCTTTATACTTTGCTACTATATTGTAAGGCATTTCTGTAATGTCTGCAACAACAAAGGCGGAATAATCTCCGCCAATTCCCCTGGCTGTATCAACTGTAATAGCGTAGTAATGATTCTCTAGTGGCTCTTCGTATATGTCTAAATTATTGTTTTGGAATATAGGATCTTTTGTACTCATGGCGCCTATAGTTTGTGAGTTAATCAACGTATTAGTTGAACCTAAAAACTCACACAAGACTTCTTGGTTAAACTTAACGTCTCCAAGTAATTGTTTTTGTTCTTCTAACCACGCCTCATCACGTCCTGGTATCTCATAGTAAGGAATGAACATGTTTTCAAAACCGTTCTCTCCTTTTACGGACTCATTCCAGAACTTCCAGAAGTGATTATATCCTAACGGAGTAGAGGTTAATAGTATTTTAGTTGTCTCTCCCGCTGAAATTGTTGGATAAACAGATGTAAAAAATTCATCTGCTATATTATTAGGTATGATTGCTGCCTCATCAATGTACAACCAGTTGACAGACTTACCACGTATCGCTGCTGCTGTTGTCGCTGCTGTTAATACTTTACTATTATTTTCTAGTTCTACGTCACCTTTGTTCCATGTCTTAACACCTTGTTGCATCCATAAAGGTAAGTTTTCATACATAATTTGGTATCTGTTTAGAACTTCTCTTGCTGCTGCACTCTTATTAGCCATTATAGCTACTGTTTTATCTTCTTCAAAGATTGTATAGTGTAATATACACGCTGCTGCTGTAACCGTTTTACCTTGTTGCCTTCCTTCCATTAAGACAACACGTCTATTATTCATTATAACATCTACTTTATCTCTTTGGCAATCATATAATTTGAATGGTTGTAAGCCTTTGTCCAAAGTAATTATCTTTACATATTTTTCTATAAAATACTTAGGATCTTTTTTACATTTGATATACTCTGCAACTTCTTCTTTGGTGAAGTCGTGCTGATAAGCTAACGGTTTAAGGTTAGGATTACCGTGGTAACTATTCCCTTCTGCTTGTGTCATCTTGTTCTACGTCTATTACTTTAGGATCCATCTCTCCTTTGATAGCGTTCAATAGTTCTTTTGTGCTGCCTACAAATAAGTTGTTCTGTGTTTTAACATTTCCTTTGACTGAAGGATCGTCTGCTGTTACACGTTTCTGTCTTTCTTGTACATCTATCATGTCTTTAGCAGTGTCTTGTAAATTCTTAATCAGTCCACCAGCCACTTCATATGCACGTGGTTGGTCACTGTTTCTGGCAATATGTAATATGCCTTGTATGGCTTCGTCGTTGTATGCTTCTGCTTGTTTTAGTATTGACCTAGCATACTGGAAGTCTTCTTCTTGTTGTTTAGCCAGAAGCTTTTGTCTGTCTTCATCAGAGATAGCTACATCAGGAAGTTGCTTCTTCCTTTCGTCTTCTCTTACTTTTAAATTTTTCTCTAGTGCCTTTGTAACTTCTTTGGTATTAAATTTCTTATCCAAATCGGTAAAAGGATTCTTATTCGAAGTTGTCATCAAATTCCTCCACAAACTGATATGCATCTAGGGGGCTAGCATCTTCAGGATTAACATAAGCAGTTATGCTGCTTTTTAAGTTACCCAAGTTTAGCGATAATGTTGGGTCATTGTATATATCTGCAATAACTTTCTTAATAATTCCAACATTCTCTACATTGCTATAAAAATTAAGTCTCATTGTAAAGTTTAAAGTCCATACAACACTTAACCTATTAGCAAAGTCCCCTTCATATTCGTCTTCATAATTAACATTATCTAATGTGATTTTTATATCCCGTTTTATATTTAGTTCGGGCAAATCGTTTATTGTAACATTGAAGTCTGGATTAAAGTATGGAAGTATTTGTTCCACAATTTGTAATCCATCATCTTGGTTCTTCGCAAATATATATAAGGCCAAATTCATGTTGAATGGCGCAGAATTAAATGCTGTTCTTACTGTACTAGCTCCATCGCCAGTACCAACGGCTTTGTTCTTTTGTATTACTGTTGTCTTTCTACTAGGATCATAGTTAAGACCTTGTATTTCAAAACCTATACGAGGTAATGTTATAGCGACTTCGCCTCTTGTATCAGTACCTGTAACTCTAGCAATCCTTGTCATAAATTTTTGCTTAGTAGAGTATGATAATGGCACCCTAAGAGTTTGTGCTACTGCTCCTGAACTATTTTTACGTTCAACATTAATATTATTGAATATCGTTCCGAAAGCAATAATTGCTTTTCGTATATGCTGATGATAAAATGTTTGATCTTTAAACACCTATTTCTCCAAATGGATTCTTTTCACTGAAGTCTAATATACCTTCGAGGAAATTAACATTATCAAAGTCTAAGTTATCTATTGGCTCGTGTTTAGATGTTTGGAATGTTTCATTAATTATTGATCCTGTATCTTCTTTAAGCCAAAGGCCACCATCTTCTAATTGTAATTGATACTCCAACATATCTGTTGTATATGTTGTTTCAATAGTATCTATGTTAGCAATACCTGTATCCAAATCCTCTGAACTGTATTCGAACAGTTCACAAGTTAATCTAAATACATAAATTTGGTTTAGTTGATAGAATGGATTTTGGAAATCAACATATTTGATTTCAAATAGTGACTTAGTTTTATCAAAGTATATTAAATCTCCTTCAGAAGGTCTCGTTGTTTGTGTAAACGCTCCTCCAGTAGTTAGTACCATGTCTTCCCAACGTCTTTTTGCTACTACAAAGGTTGCTTGATCTCTTACTTCAAGTCCAAACCTTGTAAATATATCTCCTTGTCCCTCATAACCATTTACATTATCCAAATACATTTCTATAGGATATGCTTGTGTAAATTTGGACAGCTCGTCTTCATCAAAGATCGTATCTTTGTTGACTAGTGTCCTAGGTAAGTAATAAGTATCGTGGCCGTAGATTTTAAGACTTTCTATTATTAAGTCTTCAACTAATCTTTGTTCGTTTGTTTGTCCTTGTCCTTGGCCTGATTGGAAATAAAAGTTTGTTGCCATGTTTCACTATCCTATCATAAATTGTGGGGGAAGTTCGTAGCTTTTCTGCATCTGTTCTTCTATTAGCTGTATCTCCTGTGCAGCCTCTTGAAATATTTGATCACCATTCAGCGTAACACCGCCTGGCATTTGAATTCCTGAGAACTTACTCATGTTAGAGCCCCATTGTCTTTTAATTAAAGCAGTGGCGTATTTCTTAAGAAACATATCGTCATATACCTCTGGGTATGATGACGGGTCTAGTAAGGCCCATGCTTCTGCTACTAAATAATCACCGGGGTTAAATGTTTTGTCCCAGTCTGTGTCCATGTAAAGTCTATCTGTTTTTCTGTTCCAACGTATTTGCCTACTGCCCGCTAAAAGCATTTCTAGTGTAGTCAAATGACTTTGTACCACACTATAATATATCATATCTGCTCCCATTAAGTTATATAGGTCGTTCATTCTAAATTGATACATTAAATCAAACAGTTCTCCATCTCTGGATACGTTAGTCGCTGCGCCACCAAAGTTAAATACTTTGGTGATGCCTAATATATTATTACTAATAGGGACATATCCTTTTTCAATATCTCCCTCTGTATAAAAAGTGGTGGGGTGTAATGTTGCAACCGATCCGGATTCACTTCCAGTTATTTGTTCGCTTGCGACAAAAGCAGGGCTCCCCGTAGTCATCTTTTCTATTGTAATGTCTTGGCCTGAAGCCGAGGACACCTTAGCGGCACCACCACTGGTACCACCTGTTATTGTTTCATTCTTTTGGAAGTTTGCTGCTACGTTAGTTGTTAAGTGGACCTTGGATCCCGTGATTGCGTGCTTGACATAAGTCCTTTCAACACCGTCGAAATGATATTCTTGCCAATATTGGATGGCATCATCGACTCTATCCGAGACTTGTTGCTCATCCACATTTATTTCAATCACAGGAGCACCAAGTCTCCTTAGACAATAATCTTGTAGATCCGTTCTACTAGCTAAAGCCATAATCTAACTCCTAGTTCAGTAAACTACCGGCTGCGTTGTAAATTGCTGTTCCTGTTATGGTAGCAGTTGAGCCTTCGCCCTGTGAATGCGAAATAGTAATACCATTTCCTCCACTTACTTGCGCCATGTAATTGCCTGTCGTATCTGTTCCTAAAGCAACACTATTTGCTGCTATAGTTAATGCAGTTGCTAAGTTACCTGTCCCATCAAAACTACCTGTACCTGTTACATCTCCTGTAAACGATAAAGTTCTTGCTGTTTCTAGTGCTGTTGCTGTTGCTGCATTTCCTGTAGTATCTTGGTTTAATGTTCCTACTACTAAATCTACTGTATTATCAGCATCTTGATAAGTTGCTGTAATACCTGTTTCAGTGTTAGAACTAAACATAGCTCCTACTGTGTCCGCTACAACCTCACTTAAATCTATGTTAGCAGTACCATCAAATGATACTCCATGGATTGTTCGTGCTGTTGCTAACGCTGTTGCCGTAGCTGCTAAGCCAACGGCTATATTGGCTGTTCCATCAAATGATGTTCCGCCAATTGTTCTTGCTGTTTCTAATGCTGTTGCTGTTGCTGCATTTCCTGTGGTAGATCCTGAAGATCCACTTACGTTTCCTGTTACGTTACCAGTCAAAGCTCCTGCAAACAATGTTGATGTTAGTAAACCAGAGCTAGGATTATATGTTAATCCTGTATCTGTTTCTATACCTTGTCCGCCTGTTGCTCCGTCTATGAATGTAGGGTAAACTGTTTCGTCTGTACTATTGTTAGCACTAGCCGTAACATTTGTTGCAGTTGTAGCTGTTGTTGCTGTATCTGCATTACCTGTAACATTTCCTGTAACGTTTCCTTCTAAGTTTGCTACTAAGGTGCCTGTTGTAATTGTTAAATTACCTGTACTTGCACCCGTAAAGGACCCTGTTCCTACTGTAAATTTATCTGCACTTTCATCATAACCGATGAACGCATTATCTGCACTACCTCGTTCTATAACTAGACCGGCATCATTACCAGGTGTTCCTGATGTGCCGTTTGCTAGTTCAATCAGCGCGTCTGAAATAAGTGAATTAGTTGAAGCTAAAGTTGATGTTGTACCATTAACTGTTAAGTCTCCACTAAGTGTTAAATCTGCGAATGTGACATCAGAGTCTGTTGCTACTGCTTGTCCTATTGCTATTGTTGCTGTTGAACCTTCTGCTGGAGTATGTGTTATTGTAACACCTGTTCCTGCAGACGCGTCTGTCATATAATTTCCTGTTGTATCAGTTCCTAGGGCGACACTATTAGCTGCTATAGTTAATGCTGTTGCAACATTTGCAGAGCCATCAACTGAACCTGTACCTGTAACATCACCTGTAAAGGATAATGTTCTGGCCGTTGTCCAGGAAGCTGCTGTTCCTGTTGTGTTCTGATTAAGTGTTCCTACTGTAAAGTCTAAAGTTCCGTCTCCGTCTTCATACGCTACTGTAATACCACTTTCAGTATTTGAGCTAACCATTGCTCCAACAGTATCTTGGACTACTTCAGTTAAATCTATGTTAGCTGTACCATCAAATGATACTCCATGGATTGTTCTGCCAGTAGCTAAAGCTGTAGCTGTAGCTGCGTTACCCGTAGTTGATCCTGAAGATCCACTTACGTTACCAGTAACGTTTCCTGTCAATGCTGCTGCAACTGATGTAGTAGTTAGCAAACCTGAGCTTGGATTATATGTTAATCCTGTATCTGATTCTACTCCCTGTCTTCCTGTTGCTCCATCTGCAAAGAGAGGATAAACTGTTTCGTCTGTACTGTTGTTAGCAGAAACTGTAACGTTGTCTGCTGTACCCGTTGTGTCTTGGTTTAGTGTACCTACTGCAATTGTTGTGCCTGATATACTTAACCCTGTTCCAGCGGTTAGCCATTGTGAGGCTCCTGCTGAATCGTCCCAAAAGACAATTCTGTCTGCGTTGGGATCTGATAAACTTTCAATTCCTAAGTGAGATAAACTGACCGTTGCACTTCCACTTGTTGCGCCACCTGTCAACCCCGTTCCTGCCACGACTGCTGTAATGTCTCCAGTATTTAATTCTGAATACAAGGCAAGTCTATGCCCGCCTGCTGTTGAGCCGTCATGTAACCGGATGTGATCTAAAGTAGTATCAACGGAAATTTCGCCTACAGCACCGGTGAACGCGTTATTTTGTGTCGTCGTTCCCCTTCTAAATTGTACTTGTGTTGGCATTGTTTTCTCCTATTTAATATGTTCCGCCATCTATTGTACCGGATACATTCCCGCCTGGAATGTTTCCGGAAATATTTGCAGCCGATGCGAGCATCATCTCGGTACCGCCTGCTGTGCTTCCATCATGGACCCTAATAGCATTGTTAGTAGTATTAATAGAAACCTCACCTGCCGCACCTGTGAACGAATTGTTCTGGGCTGCTGTGCCTCTCCTAAATTGTACTGTAACTGCCATAGTTCTCTCCTAATTTTCTATGTTGGTTATGATAAAGCGCCTAAGTCTTCAGTAGCGACCCGCATCTTAATAGTAGGATTAACAGAAGTGTAGTCCCCTTTTAAGTCATAGATTTTATCTATTAACTGTCCAAAGGCATCTTCACTTAATGCGTTTGCAACACTTCCATAATCTCCACTTGGGAAGATTAAGGATTGGTCTGCTTCAGTATAATTAGAAACGTTAATAATGGAATCGCTTGAATCCCTAACGTAGATCTTTTTATCTGCGGTATTTAATGCAACTTCTCCGACTGCGAGATCTGAGGTTGTTGGTGCATCACTTGCCGTTTCAGACTTTTTGATCTTAATTACTACTGCCATGTTATTTCTCCTCTATAAATTGTCCAGATGAGTCTCTTTGTTTTTGTGAACCTGGCCTTTGGTTAACCCTCATTTTTGGTTTAGGTTGTTCCTTTTTAGGTTCAGGGGCAGGTGTAGGTGCTGCTTCTTTCTTGGGTGTCATTGCTGCTCCTCCAAAACCTCCGCCATCTTGCACCTGCTGTTCCTGTTGTACCTTTGCCACATTCGCTGTTTCCAAAAGACTTAATCTAGTTTTTAATAAAATGTTTTCCGCTTGTAACTCGTTGACTTTCGCCGCTAAGTTTTTAATATATTCATTAATTAAATCACTTTGATCATTTTGTTGTGTCATATCATTCCCTATAATTTAAATTAGTATGAACCACCATCTAAGGTATTAGTCCATGCTGGTGTCCCACTATTAGAATACATAATGTATCCATTGGTACCTGCTGCAGTTGCTTGTATAGCTCCTGCTCCGTTACCATATAGTACACCATTGCTTGTAAAAGTGCTCACGCCCGTACCACCGTCTGCTACTACTAGATCAGTAATGCCAGTAATTGAACCACCTGTAATTGCTACACTGGAATCTTCCAAGTGAGCAACAAGAGTAGCTACTGCATAACCTGTTCCACCAGTATTAACTGTTGTGGTTGGAGCTGCTTGGTTGTCTTTAAAGAGTTTCCACTTACCTGAATCGGAAGCGTCTCTATATAAACCACCATATAAGTCTTGTGAACCTGAAGTATCATATAGGCCATATAAACCGAGGTCAACAGCGTCAGAGCTGTTATTGCCGGAGCCTAATATAATAAGTGGATCAGCAACACTTAAGGTTGTGGAATCAACTGTTGTTGTTGTTCCTGAAACTGTTAGGTTACCACCAATTGTTACGTTGTTTGGTAATCCAATAGTTATAGTATTGTTTGAAACTGTTGTTTCAACTTCATTGGCCGTTCCTGCAAAGTTGAATGTATCTGTTCCCACCGTTAAGGTGTCATCAGATCCTGAATCGGCTCCAATTGTCAGTGTTGAACTGGTTGCTGCTGTAGTGGCCGCTGTTATACGTCCTTGAGCATCAACTGTTATTACTGGAATTGCTGCACTTGATCCATAAGACGCTGCTGTAACTGCTGTATTATCTAGAGTAGCTGTAACTGTTGTTCCAGAAGCACTTGTAGAAATACCTGTGCCCCCTGCAATAGTTAAAGATTCTGAATCTAGATCTACATCTATAGTACCGGAGTCAGACGTTACGTCCATATCCTGTGCTGTTACTTGAGCATCCACATAAGCCTTCACAGACTGCTGTGTTGGAATCAACGTAGCACTGTTGGAAGCCATATTGTCTTCATCAACGAATGCTGTTGCTGTTATTGTTCCATCACTTAGCGATCCAAAAGTTACTGTGCCAGCCGCAAAGTTACCACTACCATCTCTCTTTACAAGAGTGCTAGCTGTATTTGCTGTTGCTGCTGCATCAATAATATCAGTGTAGTATTTACCGCCAACCGATTGTATTACTTCCGACCCACCTGAGTTAATGGAACTAATATAAAGTTTGGCTGCTGCACCACTGCCTGATCTATCTTCAGAGTACGCTAATTCAGCTTCAACCAAATCAGTAGTTGCTGGGGCTGCTGAGCCCGTGCTTCTTTTAATTTGAATTGTTGTTGCCATTTAATTTCTCCTAGTTAAATGTTTTGTTATTGTGACTAAAATGTCCCACCATCGATTGTAGTTGGGGGTGCTGCATACAATGTTTGCGCCACCCACTTATTTACTGTCGTATCATAAACTAATGTATAACCATCCTGTACACCAGATGTATCTACACTTGATAGATCATCTAATGAAGTCCCCACTTTAGCAGAAGTAGTTTGTGTTGTAACAACACGCGCGGCTCCTAAACCTACGTTTACCTTTAGTCCGGACTGCGGTGTAACTGTTACTGCCATCTATCCTCCTACGCTGCTTTTGTTACCTGTGGGGTTACTGTTACGAGGCCTTCTAATACTCTAAGAGTTTCCACAGGATCTGTTCCTGTGATCTCTACATCATATACATACCGCCCTGCTTTAACCGTTGTGGTTTGAGCTGCGGTCAATGAGATTGTTACTTCGCCTGTTGCATCTACTTTTGCCGTAGTAAAGTCCGTTTTGGTCGTCCCCTCGTATGATTTTCTCATTTGTGATGCTATTGTATAATTCGCTAAATTTTTGGCTGAATTATCATCATTCGTGAGATTAATCGTCAGACTAAACGTCGTACCTTGGTCAATAGTTATATTTTGTACTGTGGCCATCTCGCAATCTCTAAAACTGTTGTTTATCTTATTTATAAATATTAATGATTACAATGAAAACTATTTTAACATTAAAATATGGTGACAAATATGATGCAAATGCCGTCAATTCAATCTATGAACATACTGAAGGCAAGTTTAATTATGTATGTGTAACTGATGATCCAAAGGACTTGGATCCTAATATACAAGTTATTTATATGGATAATGAACCCGACCCAGGGTGTATGGAGAAATTAAATCTATTTAAACATAATGATTTAGGAACCATACTATACCTAGACTTAGACGTTAGAATTCAGAAGCCAATTGATCATTTGTTTGATTTATACAACGGAACACCCTTAATAATATGGACGTGGTGGAAAGATAAAGGTATAAAACAAATGAACATCCATGATTTTCCGTATAGATCAGACTTTCCACTAAGCAATTTCAACTCAAGTGTAATGCTTTGGGAAGATCTAACACATATTTACGAATATTATAATAAGAAAAAGGATGAATATATAGTAAAGTATCCTAATGGAGATGATACGTTTTTATATCATGAAGGGTTTACATTTGAACACTTACCAGAACATGAAGTGTATTCATATCTATTTGCAGGAAGAAAATATAGACCTGAATACTCGATATGTATATTAAATGGGCTAACACACTGGCCGGAGATTGAAAAAGAATATGATGAATTTTGTTTGCATCAAATGGGGCACTAAATACTCGCCCGAATATGTAAATAACCTGTATCGTATGGTGCAGGAAAACTACCACAAAGAGTTTACCTTTACATGTTTTACTGACGAGCCGAAAGGTTTAAAATGTTCTACGGAAAAAATACCAGATATAGAACCGCTACATCCTAAGTATTGGTTTGGAAAAGAGAATTATTGTTGGGACAGAGCCAAGTTTCTTGTGTTTAACTCTCACGAATGGCTTGGATTTGTAGGGAAATGGACCTACTTTGACCTTGACGTAATAATACAAAACGACATAACCGACTTAGACGAACTCGCTTTAAAACCTAGAATTGTACATAGCACTTGGCAAGACCCTAGGCATAAACACGATAGAAAATTTATAGAAGTTCGTGGTACATACTTTAATTCAAGTATGATGTGTTGGAACATGGATCAATGTCAACATATATTTGATGATGCGTTAGTTGAAGAGCAACAAATTTTTAGAACGTTCTTTAAAGGGACAGATAACTATCACTATTGGAGACAAAGAGAATTTTGGACTAACATACCTTACGAATGGTCGTACTCTTACAATAGAGGAATGCGTTATCCGGACGATTTAGAACGACATAAATATAGAGAAAGCTGTAAACTTTGTATATTCAATACGGACTTAACTCCGCATCCGATAGCAAAGGGACAGATTAAAATTGATGAATTACAAGATGAGAAACTTTTGAGACTTTGGCATGGTAACACTAATAGCTAATCAGCTAGACAGCAATTATAGTCAACGACATATAAACGCTTTTTATACTCAGGCGAAGAAACTGATTATAGAACCCTTTGACTTCATTGTCTTTACCAACGATGATGAAATGAAGTTGTTAGAAACCACTAAGAAGAAAGAAGGTTATATACAAGGCATAACTTTTCATGTTCCTAAGTATGGAAAAGACTGGTTAGAGATAGACATAATGCAACATACACAACCAGGAGACGTATCCTTATTTGTAACGCCTAATGTTATACTAAACAATCCTAAAGAATTCTTTAACTATAAGACTAAAGGTATAGATAAATTAATATTAGAAGATGGTAATTTCTGTTATGTTTGTAATCGTAATGAACAAGTAGAAAAAATATTAACAAAATGGGATGACATGGAAGACGATATGACATTTCAAAATCATTCATTTACTGATGCCTTTTATAGTAATGAAGTTCCTGAGTTCTCTTTTATACAAAATACAAATCATAACTATCCAGAAAAGACTGAAGGCGATATAGTTGTATTACCTTATTGGTATGAGGACTTTACAAAAGATCAGTTGACATTAGGATACAATAGGGAAACCGATTTATACCCTTATTTACCTGAAAGAGTTGAAATGGAATTATCCAACGGCAAGAAAAACCTAACCAGAAGGTTAATAGAACAGAACTTTGACTTTGATTTTATAACAAGATCTAAATTTAAAAGGATTAAACTTATAGGTGAACCCATTACCAATCCAGAATTAATTGAAATATGTCAATACTTAATGGCTGATTGGGGCATAGCTATTGATATGGAAACAGAAGCAAAAGAACATGATCTTATATGGTGGAATAATTTGGGTGTGTTGTTCTATAATAACTTTGTTTCTGAATGGAACGACAAGTTTGATGCGAATGCTAAAAATATTGGCAATATAACTATCCACATAAACACAGCGAACCCAGACGAAGAAGTTTTAAAAAGGGCTGACGTATTAATAAAGCAAGGTTGTAGAGTGTTTTGGCATTATACACAGACACATTTATCTCAGGTAGATGATCTAAAGAAAGCTAAGGCATTATCTAAACAGTATAAATTTACTGGCTTCATATATAAAAATGAAATGAAAGAAGAAGTCAAACCTAAAAAGAAAAAAATTAAAAAGGAAATGCCTGATTATAGTCTTATAGATTTTCATACACTAAAAACAGTTCAACAAGACGACATATATAAAGAAAGAAAGATTGTTTTTAGTCCACATGTTGAATGCGAAGGTAAAGTTAAAAATCAATTTTACTTAGATGCTAATGGAAATGTTTTCCCGTGTAAACATGTAGCATTAAACGTTGCAACAGCACACGACTCTCCCGAACATAAAACAGATTTATTATATGATTGGGACAAGAATAATATTAGTAATAATAATTTAGAAACTATATTTACTAATGATTTTTATAAGGGGTACTTTAATAATTTATTAAAATTGAACCCACAAGTATTACATAATGAACAGGAAGGAATATGTTAAAAATAAAAAATGGAATTATAATACAAGGTAGATTTGATAATGCAGAAAATGGATTAGTCAAGTTAGTAAGAGAAGCTGCTTTTTCTACTATCATAATACACACAAGCATAAACAGTTACGAAGAAAAATGTCAGGCTATTGTTGATCAACTCGCAGGTGAAGGATTACAATACGCCAAAAAATATGTTATAGCAAGGTTATCATATGAGAGTTAATATTGTATGTTCAAAATGGGGTAGTAAATACGGTCCTCATTTTGTAAATAGATTAAAAAATATGGCCAGAAGGCACACAGATCCTAAACACGATTTCCATTTCTACTGTTATACAGATGATGCCAAGGGTTTCGATGATGATATAAAAGTAATTCCTTTTCCAGACATACCAAACATACACCCTAAGTATTGGTTTCAAAAAGACGACTTTAAATATGGTATGGCTAGATGTTGGGACAGGCCTAAGACAATGGTATTTAATACTCACAATTTTGCTGAGGATAAACCAACAGGCAGATTTATATTCTTCGATTTAGATGTTATCATACAAAATGACATAGAGCCTTTGATTACTTACAATATGGAAAGGCCAACCAAGCTTAGATCTTGGTGGCAAGATCCTCGCCCAATGAAAACAAGACGATTTAAGTTATCACATGGAGCATACACAAATGGTAGCTGCCAAGTATGGAGTGACGATCAAGCAGAATGTATATGGCACGATGTATTAGAACATCAGGATAAAATTTGGTTTACATTTACAGACGGAACAGATAACTATCACTCATGGCGATGGGGTGATTGGGGTAAAAAATTATGGGATCATTTTCCTTCAGACTATGCGTACTCGTATAACCGAGGCCGTAGTTGGGATGATGACGATTTGGAAACAAAAATTTATAGGGAAACACCTATCCTTTGTGTCTTTAATATAGATCTACTACCACAACCTACACCTGATAGAGGGAAAGTTAAACAGAATGAGTTAGTTGATCCAAACTTACTGAAGCATTGGCAATAAATATATGCACATAGAACATTTAAATATCTATACTGTTAAATGGGGAACGAAATATTCTTCACACCACGTTAATAAAATATTAGAGTCGTGTAAAGAACATTTAAGTTTTGACTTTACCTTCCATTGTTTAACAGAAAATCCTAAAGGACTGGATAAAGAAGTCAATGTTATACCACTACCAAAAGATAACAAAATGGAAAAGTGGTGGAACAAGATGTACTTGTTTGATGATAATGTTGTAAGGAAGAAAGGAGATAATTTATTCTTTGATTTAGATATAATTATCCAAAAGAATATAGATGATATTGTAAACTTTGATCCTGAAGATTGTTTGTGCTTTGGCCAAACACATTGGCACGATTTAGAAACAATGAAGGAAGAAACAGAACACGTTCCACATAGATTTACAGAGCTTAATTCTAGTATATTAAGATGGAACGATAACTTAGATAAAGAGAACATAACTCTTTATTTTAAAACACACTTAGATAAAATCTTATGGTACTACAGGGGAATAGATAATTTCTTTAGCCACAAAGGCGTGGCGAGAATTAAATACTTTCCTATAGGATGGTTTTACAGTTACAATCATGGGTACATATTTCCTCATGATGTAGAAACACAAGTCTACAGACAAATACCATACGTCTGTTTATTTGACTCAATGGGAAGAAAAGAAGATGTTAAATTTTAATTTTTTAAACAGCATGCAATATTGGGGAGAGGGTTTAGCCAAAGTCGAGCACGAGATGAAACACAAGCACGACGACTTTAGGCAAGCTCTTAATCCTAACACTATGGAAGGAGCTATTTGGTTAGTTGAAGAACTAAAGAACAGTTTGGATAACTACTTAAAAGACGAGCAATTTAATATTCTTGTATTAAACAGCTGGTTAGGCGTCCCTTTAGTGCCGCTACTATGTGAGAACTTGTCCGTGGGAGAATTGCACCTAGTTGACATAGATAACGAAGCTTTAGAGCTCTCTAAGGTGTTTAATAAGCATTATATTACAGAAGAATACATCAAAATAAATCACTGGAACTTAGACATTCCGTTCGCTTTTGATGAGTTAAATCAACTGAAAGTAGATATAGTAATTACTATGGGTGCCGAACAGATGTATCCATTAAACGATCTAAGGACTGCAAACAAACATGCAATATTTGCTTGTCAATCTTCTAACGTTATAGAAGAGATGTATGGAATTAATTGTGTGGATAGTGAGAAAAAATTGATTGAAAATGTAGGCCTAAAAGATACGACCTACACGGGTAAAGTCAAACAATTTTATTATGATTGGAATGGAAAGGTTTATTTCGATAGGTTTATGGCTATAGGTACTAAGTAAGGTGCCTTTGTTTATAATCACCTTCCTGTTGACCTTTGTACTTATGACAAAGTACGCATAGCTCTTGTACATTCTCTAAAACGTTATTCTTATGATCACCATCTTTGTGATCTATTTCTGTGCTCCCTTTCATATCAGCTGGCATTAGATCCCAATTAGTAAAACAATCCCAGCCTAAGTGTCCATCTATATTCTTACATTTACCGGTAATAAAAGGAGTTACTCCTTCAGCAAGTTTTCCTCCTCCATAGCTAGCTGTTTGGCAAGTGCCACATACAGCTCTCCATCTCGGATTTTTATCTGTTACCTTTCCAGTTGATGGTATCACTGGCTTATCACAACCGTGATTAATACAGATAGGTCTACCCTTAACTGCTATTGTTTTACACATAACTATGGACTCACGTGTTGATGTATTACATCAACGTAATCAATCATTTCTCTAGCTTTGTCAGCCACATCATAATGATCTAGATAACTAGGAGTTACCTCACTAGCTTTATCCATCACCATTTGATCAATGATTATATCATTAAATTCGTCACCATCAGATAAATTATTATTAAATCTAATGTCCTCATTAATTTCCTCAGCAATTTCTTGTGCTAAGCCTTCATAGGTTTTTCTCATATTAAAAGTCTCCTTCTGCTACTTGTAATGTTTTTAATCCTAAAGCTCTCCATGCCTCTACAGTTTGATCTCTGTCATCTAAAACAAATTCAACGTCCCATTTGCCTTCAATTTCATTTTGAAATATTTCTGTTTTAACTATTGAATCCTTTCTGTTATCTTTATTTGCTCTCATAAACAAAGCATCAAATTCAAAATTGTTATCAACCATGAACTGTATTGTTCCTTCTCTTGCTTCTTCTGTCCTAGCTGAAACTACAATAACATCGTAGCCTTCCCTTCCATAAGTTTGAGCAATACCTCCAATGATTGGATCGTATTCATCTTCTATTACTCTAGTCATATCGTAAGGATCTCTAGGTGTAACACCGGCTCTCCAACCAGGTTCCCTGTGTGCAATCGTTCCGTCTACATCAACGATGATTGCTTTTCTAAGGAAAAGTTCTTGTTGCATTAAGTCTTCTACTAATTTGTTTGCTAATTCTCTAACTGGCATGATATCTACCTTCTTCTCTGTTATAAACAAGATTTAACTTGTCTGCTTCTTTGTGTGTAATCCAACCAAAGCCTTTTACATTTTTTAGGTCTTCGACTGAAACTTTATATCTGTTACCACTTACATCTTCAACAAAAATTGTCTTTGTTAGTGGTCCTACAGCGTAATTTGATTCTGAATAACTAACCTTACTCACTTCTTTAATTAAAGGATTGATTGGTGTTTGAAAGAAGTGGTGGTCAAGCATTGGCTTTTTAATCAAGCCTTTGAATAGTTGTTCTATTTCTCTTATTATATAATCGTTAAACTTCATTTATGCTACCTTTGCTATCTTTGCTAATCTTTCTGCCCTGTGATCTAAGGCACCTTCACCTAAGTAAATGTTACCGTCGTCTGCTCTGTAAAGAGTTTTAAGACTTGCGCTTGAGTCTTTTTGTTTTTGTATTGCTGAGAATTCAGCTTGTTCAAAAGTAATGGCACCAATCTGTACAAAGTCTAAAAGCATATCTGAGAATGGAACCGCTCCGTTTGATTTCCAAACTGTAAGTCCGTCTACTTGTGCTGTATTAGCAAAGTTTTCTTCAACACTTCTACTAGCATTAGGAGTTTTCTCGCTAGTGTAAAGCACATAGCCTGTAAAAGTCTTGTTCACATCGTGTACCGATGCCATTCCGAAACGTTCTTTTCTTACTGTTTCGCCTGCTATTTCTACTGTATCTTGTGATATCATATTAAAGTCCTCACTTTTTTATTTAATATACATACTATTATGCACTATCACGGACCATAAGTCAAGCGATTTTTCAAAAGAGTGATCACTCTTTTTGCTAAAATCAAGGACTTAGGAGAGGTGATCGGCGGATTCGCCAGATATATCGGAAACCATGTCCTGCCAGAGGCCCAAATGGGGTATAACATACCCTAATGTGAGTCTAGGTTCACTGGTTCCTGCGCAATGATAGTAAACTTTATCGGGTTCTCTACCTCTGCCATAGTATCCTACCTTACAAGACCAGCCAGCTGGGTCTTGGAGGCGGATAATTTCATGGGTTTTTGGATCTCTGTACTTAAAAAACCCTCTGCCATTTGGAGAATAAGATAATAATATGTTGTAACCATGTGCGTTCCAATTATTGTGCCAACCCATGTAACCCTGCTTAGGATAAAATACATGTACTGCCTGGTTTCTAGCACCCAAAAAATTACACAGCTCTGTAGAGAATGGTTTATATATAATATCAATATCTTCTGGATGATCACCTGCTTGTAAATCATAACTATAAGAAATTTCTGGATAGCCTTCATGCTCTCCATCTTTAGCTACAACCTTATCTAAATACTCACTAGATGTGCCCCAGCCCATTTGACTAATGGGATCGTTTTTTGGATTCTTTTTTGCCAAGTCTTCTAAGATTGATAAGTCTTGTTGGAAAAACCACTCTGAATATGGCTCCAATATTTCTAATAGCTCTTCTGATATGTTTATAAATCTCATTTGTATTTTAAATATATCTCATGTTCTGGAATGGTGTAGTGATATAAAACTATCTCCTCATCTTCTAATTCATCTGGATTGTGTCCGTTTACAAAATTCCATTTGACGTGTAAGTCTTCTTCCCACTTTACACCGTGATCACTATACGTTAATAAATTCCACATAGTAAAAGTGTCCCACTTCCTAGCGTCCCTAGGATAATCTCCTATGTCGTTATTTTCATCTTGTTGCCACAAGTAATGTCCATACCAAGAGTCCATTAGTTGAAGTGTTTGAGGATTGTTTCTGTATATAAACATTCCACAATGGGCTGTCATTTCTTCTGTGTTAGATAGCTTAGTTAATTTTGCGTTGTATGGTCTTATTTTTGTGAACAACAAATCTAAATCATCTGGTAGTTGATCAAATACATTTTCTATATCTTCATGCTGACATATCATATCACAATCTAAATAACATGTCTTTCCTCTATATGGTGTACAAGATAAAGCCCAAAGTTTAGCTCTAATATGATTAGGTACTCCCCAAGACTCTATCCAATCTGCATGTTCATAATGTTCTTCTTTTATCCATTCTTTATGTGATACGAAAATAGTTATATGTGCCTCTGGCCAGAAGAGTTTAATAGACTCTGCAAGATCTATACCTGCTTGATAAAATCTTTCATGGCATGATGCAACAATAACAAATCCATTATCTGGAAAATTGTCTGTGCCAACAATCTTCATAGCTGGACGGAGCCATAAATTCTTAAGTTCGTCTACCACGTAAACCTTTTTAACATCAGGTCTACCTTCAAACTCTAATGGTAAAGAGAATAAATGATTATTATATAAGAATAAGTCGCCTACTTTTAATTCGCTTGCATACTCCAAATTAGAATCTGTCATGTTTCTATCTTCATATAACAAGACATCTTCTACAATTAACTTTGTATTTTCTAAATCAAATTCTGTGCCTTCGTCCTGATCTTTTAATAATATATAAACTTTATTATCTATCCAAACGTGTTGGCCTTTTAAATGTGATAAGTTGTCGTACCATATATCAACATGGACTCCTTCGAATTCTTGTACAGGTGTACCGGGTGTGGTGTGTAAAGAGTCTAATCTTGCCTTAAACTCTTTATCTTTAAATGTTTGCTCTTGGCCAAACTGGCCAAATACTGCTTTATCCTTCGTCATCGTCTTCGTGTAAAGACAATATCTGATTATCGTAAAGGAATAAGTCGCCGACTTTTAATTCTTTTGCGTATTTTAAATTGGCGTCTGTCATATTTTTATCTCTATATAATAGTACATTTTCAACGATAGCTTTCACATTTGACTTTTTAAATTCTGTGTTTTTCTTTTGGTCTTTTTTAACTTTATAAACTGTGTCATCCTTCCAAACATGTTGTCCTGCTAGATGTTCTAAATCATCATACCATATGTCAACATGTACTCCTTCGAATTCTTGGTATAAAGATCTTAGTTTTTGTTTTGCTCTTAAACCTTCAAAGAGTTCTTCAATACTTTTATCTAATAACATTTCATCTAGATCAGTAGGTTTATAAATTGGTAGTTGTCCGGAGCGCACTAATTCTTCTTTTAATAGTATAGATGTTAATGTATGTACCTCTAACGGAGACTTAGCTTTCCGAATCAACTTTTTCATTATGTTGTTTTTAGAGTCTTTAATTAAAGGAATTTCATAAGCTTCAAGCTTGGCTCCAAATAACATCTCTTGTTTACGTCTAACCGCTTCAGACTCTTTACGTTGTAAACGTCTTTTTATATGATCGTCTCTTCTTTGTACTCCTGCTGCTGTATTTTCATCAATAGCTTCTTCACCAAACTCTTCCATTACGGCTTTATAGTCTGGATTGTTTCCATCATTATCCATAATGGATGCTGTTGCTTTTTTACCGTTAGGATATACTAAGGTAACGATTAGATGTTTGGCCTCTTTGTGAGACCAATAAGGATCTTCGAATTTGTATTGTCGTTCTTGTTTTGGTTCTTTGTCAGCCGGTAAAACTTTAAACTTAGATTTGATGTTGCGTTTTACCTTCTTAGGCTTAGGCTTTGCCATAATAATATCTCCATAATATAAAAGTTATTTATACTAAGCTGTTCTCAACCATAACTTATATGTTGCTACGTTTTCTTCTGTTGCTTTTATTGTATCACCTGCATAATACCCTGTGTATGTTCCAGAATATGTTCCTGCGTATGCTGAGGTTCCTGTATAATAACCTGTGTAAGATCCTGAATAGGCTCCTGAGTATGTTCCGGAGTAGTCTTTAGCTCCTGTGTAATAGCCTGTGTAGGATCCTGTGTAATAACCTGTGTATGTTGTACCAGCATAACCTGAGTAGTCTGCTGTGTAGTTGCCTGTATAAGCTCCTGAGTAAGCGCCTGCGTATGCTGAGGTTCCTGTGTATGTTCCTGTGTAGTTGCCTGTATAACTACCTGAATAGGCTCCTGAGTAAGCTTTGGCTCCTGTGTAGTTGCCTGCATAATTACCTGAGTAGGCTCCTGTATAGCTTGTTGATTCTAAAACGTGTCTTGTATCTGTAAATGTTTCACCTTGTGCGGCCCATGTTCCTGTTTCACTTGGGGCGCCTGATTGTATTTTGTATGTACCAACACCTTGTGTTGTTCCAAAGTTTTCAACAATTCTATTTCTAAAATTGGGTACTATTTGTTCCATCTCAGCTACTGACATTTCTTTAATGCTCGTGCCGTCTACCTTACAAGGTTTGTAATTGTCTACCGCTGCTGTTGTAGCTGTGGTTTTTTGCCAAATATATTTAGTAGCTTCTGTTTCATCTACTTGAGTATCTGTTATTGTATATCTGGATGTCCAAGTTCCACCAGCCGGTGCTGATGCTGATAAACTATAATGTCCTGTAACATAATTGCCTTGTGCAACCATGTCTGCTATAACTTTATCTAATATATCTGAATCTAATTCTGAATCTGTAAATTCATTTATACCAACGTTACCACTTGTTTCATATCCTACCGGCCTGTTAGAAATACTTTCTGACGCTGCTCCTGTAACCTGTTTGCCTGTGTAAGTAACTGTGGTTAATGCTCCTGTTGCTGGATGTGTTCCTATTGCCTCTTGTCGTTTTTGATCTGAGATTGTTCCAATAGTTGTTCCTGCTCCTGATGCGTCTGTTGTAATGTTTAATTCTGCTGTTCCGGTGCCATCAGTATTATCTGAGAAATCTTTTGTTATTATTGCTGAATAATATTGTTCTATCTCAGTATCAGTCATTTCTTGTAACCCTTGGAAGTTACTTGAACTAACTGGATATGCTGATGCTTTAATTTTTAGTGGTCTCATCTTAGTTTACCCTAGTTCCTGATGAATTATATATAATTACAGGACTCATCCTGTTCCACTTGGTTGCTGATACTCCTACCAAAGTTAAGCTATGTCCTGCACCCAGACTAACAGCTGCATTAGCTGATTCTGCGTCTATACTTTCGCCTGATGTTGGGTAGATCTTAATATTGACTGCTGTGTCATTCAGTATGAATGTCTCCAATCCTACTGCAGTGTCAGGAAGTTTAATTCCTTGGTCTGCTGTCGCGGTTCCTACTACGTTGTATGTCTTTGTTAGGGCTGTTGCTGCACCCTGTGTTGAGCCTGCTGCTGTAATACTAGCAGATGTGCTTAGTATTGACCCACCACCTACGGTTAAAGTTGAGCTAGCTGCAATAGTAGAACCCGAGATTGTACCGGCGGTAATGTTATCGCCTGATTGATACTTGTCAGTATTAAGATTCGTAAAGTTAGCGTCTACTTCTGTATTAGTAAGTGGACTACCTTTAACTGATCTTAATGTTATTGTACTCATTTATCCCTGCCTATTTAATTTTATTGACTATTACTTCTAAAGTCGCCCTTATTTCCGTAATCTCTGACTTTAAAGTATTTATATCGTTTTCATATTCTAGAATACTATTCATATGATTCTTTTTAATTTTATACGCTTTAAGCCCTTCGTAATTACGACTAAGTAATGCCTTAGAATTTTTATCACGAACGAGATCTCTCTCGCCATCTATTTTTATTATATCTTTTTTAAATTCTGCCATTTTAAACTTGTAATGCTATGGCTCTTAAATCCTTAAACTTAGGAACCTTAGTAGTATCTGTTGAAAGAGGCACAACCTTGACTGCAAAAGTCTTATATCCTGTATGTGTTACGTTTCCTATTGTAGATGTAACTGCTGCTGAGCTGCCGTCTCCTGTTATAGTAACCGTAGGAGCTGATGTATATCCTCTTCCTGGGTTAGTAATTATAACAGAGCCAATTGTTCCGCTGCTAATCTCACATTTTGCTGTTGCTCCAAAACCACCACCGCCAGATATTGTAGCTGTAGCTGTTGAATATCCACTTCCTGCTGTACCAACTGTTGCTGATATAACAGAACTTAATACATATTCAAACACATCACTTGATGCGTTTAGTCCTGCTGCGTTTGATCCACGTGCAGGGATTGAATAACTATATTCTGCGAACCCTTCTGTTTGTTCTGATGGTGCTTTGTTAGCTGTTAGTAATGTCCAATTTAAATCTTCTTGGAAGTTTCCAGGATCTGCTGCGTTTTGGAATTTACCATAAACACTAATGCTTCCTGTATTTGGAATCGCTGCTTCTAAATAAACTTGTAAGTCTTCTGCGTCCATACCTTCTTCTAATACAACACGTCTAGAAATATATCTAGATGCTGCTGAACCTCCTACTCTACCATCTTCTCCTGTAATTGTATTGTTGATTTCGTTTTTAATACACAACAAGTCTGCTTGATCTATTTCAATAATTGGTGAAATGTTATCATTGAATGTTGAGAATGTTATCTTGGCTCTTGCTGTGTTTGTAGAAGAATAGCTAGTTACCTCATTCGTTCTACTGTAAATTGTTTTCTCTGTTGCTAATGTATGTGTTGTTCCAAAGTCTACTTCTTGATAGACTGTTGAGTTAGCTGTTCCTGAGCCGGTGTCTGTTAATGCTAATTCACATTTAGCTGATGTTCCCTCTCCTGGTTGTAATATACCTAAGTTAGGTGCAATATCATTAACCACTTTGTTGGTAAAGCTACTTATTGTTGCATACCCATCAGCATTTCCTACAATATCTCCTACTGAAAATTGTCCGCTTTTAATAACTGCGTGTGCATAGTTATATAAGTTGTCCCAAAAGTCTACTCTGCCTTTATTAAGAACCAATGTTGCTGTTGCTTGTGTTGTTCCTGTAGCTATTGTTATTGTCGGTGCAATATTATAACCCGATCCTGGGTTTGTAACTGTTAATCCTGTTACTGCTCCACCTGAAATCACTGCTGTTAATGCCAGGCCTGTTCCACCTGTGCCTGTATTTGTAACTGTAACAGCAGGTGCTGAGGAATAACCTGTTCCGCCTGCTGTAATAGTAGGTGTAAATCCAACTAGATTTTTACCTGGACTAAATTTCTTAGCTGCAAAAGACCAACTTGTATCTGTAAAGTTTAACCAATCAATAGGCTCAGGTATTAAGTGTCCTGAATATGCTTGATCCTTTTTAAACCTACATCTTCTTATTTTAAACATTAAGTCTTTATTCTGATGTGGACTCCAGGATCTATCGTTAGCTGAGCTAAACATCATACCTGCAGCAGGTTGTTTTGAAATTCTTGTTGTTGTTCCGTATTGGTTTTCGCCTAATTGTGCTATCCAACACTCATATCCTGTGTCGTCGTTCTCTGGTTTTGGAACAAAGCAATATTCTGTATTGTTTTTTAAGTAAACAGGATCTGGGAAACTAAATACCGTTGGAGTAAATGTTGTTGTTCCTCCTGAGGTTGATGAAACATTAATTGATGCTGCTGGTAAGTATCTTATTCCATTTGGAATAGTTCTAGGTCCAGGTATTCCATTAATAACTTCTCTAAGTTCCATTGTAACACCATTGGTGCCTTTTGTTTTAAAGTAAATTTCTATGTCTGAAACAAATATACCGCCAGGTACTCCACCAACTGTAAATGTTTGTGCTAGTGGATCGATACCTCCATTCCACAATTCAAATTCAAATTCACCGAAGAACTCTAGTTCTCCATCTGTTAATCCTCCATTCCAAGTGGGGCCTACGGGCTCATTTGTAAGTGCTAGACAAGTGAAGTCTGGCATAACTTCAACGGGTACAAATACCGGTACCGGTGTGCCTGGAAGGAGCTGAGTAACTACAGTTTCTACTACCTGAGTAGCTCCTGGAGGGCCGGCTGTTCCATCTGTTCCTGCTACTCCAGGCAACCCTGTGTCTCCTGCAGGTCCAACTGGTCCTGGTGGACCAGGAGGCCAGTTAGCAACATCTTCTATAAGTTGTTCAACAGATGATAATCCGGCTGCTACGGCTGCTTCTGTCTGGTTCACCCAATCTGTTAAGTCTGGTGCTTCTGCTGGTGTTCCAGCAGTACCTGCTGGTCCTGGTGGGCCTACCGGTCCTGTTTGTCCTACTGCTCCAGGTTGTCCTGTTGGTCCTGGTGCGCCTACGACGTTTGTAATTTCGTGTATAATAACAGGTGCTGGTGGAGGGGGCAACGGTGTGCCTGCTCCTATTGAAATATCAACACTTGTATCTGTTGTTACTCTGTCACCTGTTTGATATGTAGGTGTTACGTTTGCTGTTTTAAGAGCTAGTATTGTGTCTTGTGTTTTTTGTCTTAAGCCTGAGGATTCGTAATTAGTTGTTGAAGATGTTCTTGATAATGAATCATTGTTATTAGCATCGTCTGTTAATTTGAATACCTTAACCCCTGTTCTAAATTGTCCTGAAGGAATTAAAAATTGTCCAAAGCATGTGCCATTTGAATCTGTTGTTATTGTTCCACCCAACGTTCCTGCTGAGTTTGTAACATGTGCTGATACATCTTCTCCATCAAAGAATGGATAGACTACTGTATTTGGTTTTAGTCTTATACAATTGAATACAATATTTGCTTCTCTCATAAATGGTGCAAAGGACACGTCTACCACACTTTCACCTAAACTCTGTGTCTGAGTTGAAGCGCTTATATCTATACCTACACCCTGTCTTGTCTGTGCTTGTGATGTTGTTGTGGTTGTAAATAGTGAATTATTACTTGTTCCTTGTCCACTACTATTTGATCCAAACGTACTTAATTCTTGTGTTACCGTTGATACAACATTGGCTGCTCCACTATTTTCCCAATCGCCCCACTGCGTTCCCCATGCGTTTGCCATGTTTTCCCAAGCATCATAGTTACCGTCAAAGTTTTTAGTAACCGCTGGTTGAACATCTGTTGCCACAAAGTTATCTACATTTGGTGTTAATGTCATATCTCCTGAATAGTGGAATGTTAGTTCTTTTGCTAGGTTCTCTGTTTGAGAAGCCTCTCCTTGTGATCTAAATTCTACAATGTCATATGGTAATGAAATTGTTCTACCTGTTTGTGCTAATGTAGTGGTTGAATTAGCCGCTCCTATATCAGTAAATGTTCTTAATGATATATTCTCCATTGCGAAAAACGGCCTTGCATGTTTCTTAACCGGATCAACTGATATTTTATAGTCCGGATCTAATACTGCTCCTACATTGTGTCCTGTAAATGGATCTACTAAGATGCCATTTTTAAATCTGTCTGTACCTGCTGCATTTGTAATTGTTTGATCTTTTGCGTATGTTTCTAATAAGTTTAGTGAAGCGTAATACTCTAAGTTTTTAATACGAGTTTCTAACGTACTAATATCTTTCATTGTAAAACGTTTATATGCTACTTGATTTACTGTTGCGCCTAAGTCTGATCGTCCTGCTAACTTGGCTGCTACTGTACCTAAGCAAGGATAAGGTGGTAAGTTAATTGTAGCCAACGTCATACATTTCTCAGGCTCTATCGGTAGTATAGGATCGTCTGAATAAGCTCCCTCTACTTGTCTAATTTTACCATCGAAGTCACATACTACTCTTAATTTTTTACCTTGCCAATATGAGAAGTCTGTTGTAAATGTTTTAACAGGTACCGGGAATGTAACTCCGCCTCCTGGTCTATCAATTTCTTCTAACGCGTCTGGATTTACAGGAGCTGATCCTAATGTAGCATTTGGTGTTGCTGTGTCTGCCATCCTAGGACGGAAGTCAATAGTATTTCTTAAATCATAATCTCCTATTACGCTTGATCTGTAAATTGGAATGTCTTCTGTTCTTATTGTATTGGCTGCTGGTGTGGTAGTATCGTCTACTGGATAACTATCTAAAATATTAAATGTTCCGCCTCCAGATGCTACTGTGTGTGTAAAGTATGAAAGTTTAACAACCACATATCTATTCGTTGCTAGATTTACTGTTGCCTGCGATGTTTTAAAAATCTTAGCATGGCCGTAGTAGTTATCTCTTTGTCCGTTATCAAATCTAAATTGGTTTGTAACTTCGTCTGCTGCCGCTACCGAGTAAGCAGATGAGTTTGCCCAAACTCCTTCAAGTTTATAACCATCTGAAACTCCTAAATTCATTTCACCTGTTGAGCCATTAGCATTTGAGTTTGTATCTACTTTGACATAGACACTTTGTACTAATGCTTTTGCTATAGGTGTTGTATCTGTTTTCAATACATTCACATAAACTCTAACTTTATCACTCTGTCCACCTGCTGTTGTTACTGTTGTTCCTAAATCAATCCTCATTGCTGTGGATGAAGAACACTTAACTGATGCGTTAGAGTTACTAGAGGTTAGGTCAATGTACTGTCCTGCTGTTCTATTATTTCCTGTTGTTAAATCAAAACCATCTTCTGCTATTGCTATAATATTGGCTGATTTAATTGTGTCTGTTAATTCTGTGTTTGATGTATCGTAAGGGAATGTTTCATCACCTGTTAATGTTAGGTCAACATAAGCCCCTGCTGCGTTTAACTGAACATCAAATTCTTTTGTGTATTGGTATGTGGTGTCGTATGTTCCGCCTGCTGCAGCCTTTAATGTTTTAATATGATTGTAAGGCATGGCAAACAACATTTTATTTGCTGATGCTTCTTTAATTGTTGCCTTTGAATCTGTTAATACTGTATTTGCTATACCATCTGCCGATGAGTTTTCATATCTTATACCTTTAACTGATCCAAATTCACCACTAATTAAATGTATATCATACAAATATAGTTTATATGCTGCTGCTGTTGCTCCTGCTGTTCCACTTGAATGAACAACGTGTCGAGCCTTTGCCGATCCTATTTTTGTTCCTGCTGCTGATGCTGCTCCATTTTGTACGGTGTCATATAAATCTATTGATCCACCACCGTCTATATCCCAAAATCCAGATACATATGATATGTCAGTATAGTTACCAAAAGAAGTTGATATTGGCATACCATCTTTAGTTACTACCCCTTCAGGTTTTCTTATAACTACACGTTTGGTTGATCCTAATGTTCGTTTGAAACCGCCAATGTAAGATTTACCTGGTGCAATACCTAATACAAGTCCATCTCTATTTCCGCTTTTAGCTGCTGTATAAACACCACCATTAGTGTTAGCTGCGTTTTGTAAATGTTCTCTGACATCTACTGTCATTCCTGCTACTGTATAATTGCCTGATTCGTCGTAAGTTCTGTTTGCTAAAATTTCTCCAACACCTGAAAGTGGATTATCTTTAAGTTTATTTCTAATAACTCCACCATCTTGAATTCTTAAATACAGATACCAATCATCAGGTTTTGGTATGGATGGGTGGAAAGATCTTAAAGTAACCATCATAAGCATTCTATCCGCTCCAGGAGCGTTATAGTTATAAGACCCTTGTGCAGGATCTAGTAAACTTGTATCTGATGCCGATGTTTGGGATGCTTCATATAATTGAAAGCCAACTAATTTTTCATTATACTTAGACCATCTATCCATTAAGTTATGAATTCTTGTTGTTCTAATAAAGTGGCCTCTTGCATATATAATGCCAGGCTCTAAAATTATTTCATGTGTTTTACCATGGTATTTGGATTGTTCGTTTGTTGTTGTTCCTGTATGAACTAGAAAGGTATCTCCATTTCTTGAGGAATCTGTTGATGTTACTGTTAAGGTTTCACCTGTCGTAAAATGAGCGTAAGTAGTAGATGATGTATTATAATTAAAATATAATTGTTTTGTTACCGGTGCACCTGCTTCTGTTCCTTGTTCTGTATGCGCTATAACTGCTGTTAAACCAGAAGTGCCACCGGTTAGTGTGTCCCCTACATAGTTTGCTAATGTAGAATTATCAACAGCAACCGAGGAGGCGTCTGTGTCTTTAATTTTAACCCAATGTCTTTCTAGTATTTGTTCGGCACACCCGGTAACTACTGCGCCTTCTTGAATCATAAAACCAAAACCTTTGTCTAACTGGTCTTGTAAAATTGATTGTAGCTGTGTAAGCTCTCTTGCTTGTACTGCAACACCAGGCTTAAACAGAACTCTATGAAAATTCTTATGATCGTTAAAGTCGTCGTAATATGGTGATGCGTTTAAATTTAATGCCATTTTTGTTAAAACCTAATCAATGCTTTTATTTGTTCTACTTGGTCTTCCGATCTTGTGATGGGTGACCTGTTATCTAAGTATATAATTTCGCCGGTAGCATTATCTACTTCCGGACTTGTTACACTATTTATACTCAAGCCCGTCAAACTACGAGTAGTATTTTCCAATGTTGACGAATTTGTAATAGTAGGAATCGTTGCTGCCAACCAAACCTTATTATTAGTTGAATCTAATTGAACAACCGTAAACTCTCCCCCATCATCTGTTACAATTTTGTTATCTATTTCATAATTAGCTAGTGCTGTTGCATCTGCTACTGTAATAATATAACTAGCTGTGCCTGTGTTTGTTGTATATATGGCTGCTGCGGGAGATAATACGTTTTTTATTAGTGCAATCTGTCTAAAGTCGTTGCCTAATATTAAATCTTTATTAGTATTATCTGCAAATGATACTGTAAGTCCAAGATTATTTGCAAATAATTCTCGAGTTGCGTTAGAACCATGTCCACCCTGTGGTGAAATAATAGCTCTAGCTGTTGCTCCTGTTCCAGGAGCTGTTGTGTTTGTTATTACTATTGAAGCATATGAATAACCTGATCCAGGATTTGTAACTCGTAATTTGGTTAATGCTCCTGTTGTTTCATTAACGTACGCTGCTGCTTCAGCTCCTGTGCCATCACCGGTTACTGAAACTACAACATCACCTGTTGCATAGTCTTGTCCACCTGTTGTAAGCACTACTCTATCTAGTGTGCCTGCTACTGCGGCGCCTTCTACAGCACTTTGTAATGCTGGTAAACTATCTACGTCACCCAAGTTTACAGTTCCTGCTGCGTTAGATCCGCCTCCTCCTGTGAAAGCAACAAAGGCAAAACTATAACCACTACCAGAAGCTGTGATTGTTACCCCTGTAACTGCTCCACCTGATATTGTAGCTGTGCCTGTTGCTCCTGTACCATCACCAACAATAGCAGCAGTTGGTACAGAAGTATATCCCGATCCTCCTGCTGTCATTGTAATGCTATCAATCTCTCCATTGACATCATGTGTTGGGTTTCCTGTTAATTTTCTAACAGGAACATAATCTGCATCTAAAAATTTATTTTGATCGGAAGCTGATATTTGAAACATGAACTTCCAATTATAAGCATCTGCTAATTCAAACACAGAAGTTCCTGTGCTTGTTGGCTTTTCCGTTGAAGCGCCATTAGAGTTATTAGATATACACTTATAAACTTTAAACTCGTCGGTAACTACAAAGAAGTTAGCCTCTGCTAAACTTTGTGCTCCCGAGTTCGATTGATTTACTGAGGAATATGTATCATCATATTCATCGTAAACTGTGCCGGATACCCAATCAGTTCTATCTGCTAACATGCAAATATCTGCTGAATCTATCCGTTGTGTAAACATCATACTACGTCTAAACTCTGATACATAAGCATCAGAATCAACAGGCGTCTCTGGAACAGTATCATCTGTCCAGGGTAGTGTCCTGCCTACAGCAAAGTGAAAATAGTCATTATTGTTTTTTATATCTCTATAAAAAGATCTTGCTAATTCTACTCTGCCTAGTCTACGTAATACGAGTGCCATTTATTTCCCTTAAGAAATTGTTACTGTCCAAGTAATTGTCATTGAATCAGACGCGCCTTTGTTTACAACCGAAAATACAGTTCTACATAAAAGAGTACCACCGGAAGCTGCATTTAATATGCCTGCTTCTGTAATAGCTCCTGTGCCTGTGCCTGCTGCAAATGAGCAAACATAAGCTACTGCATTACTTGTAACTGTTGTAGATGTAAGGGCAACACGAGCTGCTTCTGTACCTAAAGCGGTATTTCCTGAAGCTGCTGCTGTTGTTCCTGTGCCAATACCCATATGTGACATGGCTGTGGCTGTAGCATCTTTCATTCTAGATGCTATAAAGGCTAGGCCAGTGTCTACTACTAGGTTCTCTAATTCCCTAGTTTCCTTGACATTGCCCTTTTTGTCTTTGATTTCAACTGTAAGCTTACCTGTAGCTTTAGTTTTATCTGTTTTAAACATTTTAGTCTCCTAATCTATCTTTTGTTTATGTTATCTTTATGTTAACGACCAACCCGTTCCTACATAATCCTCACTATGATATAAGTGATCTACATAGTCTTGGTTAAAACCAACTCCTGTGTCCCCTGCACTCAAACTTTCTGTGTTTGGTTTGCTTAGGGCACTAACGATTGATTCTACTACCGAAGAGGTTTCCGCTATTCCTTTGTTAGTATTTATACTGTTTACGCTATCAGAATTGGAAGTTGTTTCAGATTTATTTAATCCAATTGTCCAAACCGTGCTGTCTGATACCGTTTGTGATTCCGTTAATGCTTTACTAACTAATATTGCTGGTGCATCTGCTGCTGTACTTGTGTCTGTGAACTCTAGAATATGTCCAACTGTCAAGCTATCTGTAACTGACGTTGATTCTGAGAACGCTCTGTTGTACGCTGCTACTATCGATTGGGCATCTGTAACAGTAACAGAATGTCCTAAAGGTTTAGCCATTGCCCAAGAGAACCTGTGTTCTCCAATATTATAGTTGTCTGCATCGTCTCCATCACTAGAATCATTCCAATAGGCTGAGTTCGGTGACCCACCATCTCCTTGAACAACGTATGGGTTACCTACATCTTGATCATCAGCTGTTGCTGTGTTAGTAAATGTCCCAGGTGTAAACGCTATTGCGTGTGCATCTGTTGCTGTGCTTGTATCTGTCTTAATTATTTCGACGAATTTAGCTACTGTTTCAGATGTGCTTACTGTATCTGTTGTTAAGAATTTATAGAAATTATATCCTGTTGAGGAAACTGAGAATGCAACATTGTAATCAACCACACTTCTTACAATAAGATCTCCAAACACTTGCATTCCTGCAGGGTGTACGGTATCTCTTATTGCTCTGTCCCATGTTGTCTGCTCTACAGCTGACTTAATAACATAAGCATATGGTTGATATCTTTTGTTGTCTTGTAATACGTTGACATCGGATAATTTTCCTCTGTCATCTTTCCACTTACCTTCATATTCAAATAAATATCCTGTGGATATGGTTATTGTAGTCGCTTCTCCTGTTGGTGAAGTAATTACAATGTCTGCAGAGTCTGCTAAAAAGCCTGATCCTGCATTAATAATTTGAAACGTTGCAGGGAGTCCTGCGGAAGTAATAGACGTAACTCTTATATAGGCATTGTTTTGTCCGCCTACGAAGGTATAGTTGTCTGTATCACTTTGATGTACACGGAAATATCCTCCACCGGAGCCATTAGTGCCGTCTCCTGCTGCTGCATATCCTTTACCATCATCTCCCGTTTCATTGATCTTATAAACTTGTCCTACTTTAAATCCTGCATTACTTGCTGAACCACTATAACTCTTAAACGTAACTCCGGTTAATTGCCTAACCAAATATCCATAGATATCTGAAGCCGAGTTTCCTGCACCATCATCAACGATATAAGATCTAATATCTGTGGGTGCAGTTTCTGTGATTATATTAATGCCTGCTGTGGTATATCCTGTACCTGCTGCAGTTACTGCCACTGCTGTTATTTTTCCGTCTGCTATTGTAGCTGTTGCTGTGGCTCCTGTACCGTCTCCAAATATTTGTATGCCTGGTATTGCTCTATAATCAGCTCCACCGTCATTAACAGTTACACTTGCTATACCGCCAGAAGATATTATAGGTGTTGCTACACCGCCTGCTCCTGGGCCATATACGGCTGTTGTTACTTCATCAAATTTAAGTATGATATCAAATCGTTGTAATGTTATACCATTCGTTTGATATGTATTCTTTTCTACCCTAGTTACTGTTGCATTCTGTGTATTTAATGCAGTAACAGATCCCGTTGATTGATGATACCTAATATCAATTTTTTTACCTTGTAACTCTAACGGTTCTAATACTCCTCCATGCTCTGCTTCTTGTAGTTTAACTGCTTGTTCAACACTATAAAAAGCATCAGAGGGTTTTAAAATATATCTACTAGGGTATTGTACTTCAACGTTCTCTCCATACATTAACCTAAAAAATGTTTCTATTGATTCCCTAGTACCTTTAGCTTCATAAAAGTCTTTAGCTCTTTTATAAAAGAAACGTTTATCTACTGTTACACTTTTAGGGAAATCATTTACAAGCGCTCCTCTCCATTTATCTAAAAAGGCTTCCTGTGCATAGTCAATATCATTACTGTAATTTACTATTTCATCGCTTTGTTTAGAATCTTGATCCATAAAAGCATAATACTTTTTAAGGAAAGTAACGAATGTTGGATACTCATCTCTGATATATTCTGGGAATTGATCTTCGATTAGAAAGGAAGTGTTTCTTGTTTCTGTTTTTATATTGCCTTGTGCAGCATCTAATACTACTGATGCTGTTGCACCGGTTGCTGATGTGTCAGATGCATGTGGTGTTATAGTAACTGTTGGCGTAGATGTATAACCTGTTCCAATGTTTGTAACTGTAATTGTTGTGATCGCTCCACTTGATACTGTAGCGATCGCTGTGGCTCCTGTTCCGCCTCCGCCTTCAATAGTTATCGTAGGCACATTATTATATCCCGTGCCACCTGCCGTGATGGTTATAGACGAAACGTATCTATAAAATGATGGGATATAGTCTGTCATTAGATCTCTTCTACTTCAGGTGATGCTGTTATTACTGTTCCCGCTCTTGAATTTATTTGTGAGTTCACTACACTATCGTCTAGTGTTAATACTGTATTTCTTGAGGGTTTAGCAACGACAGGAGCAGTAGAAGTATCTGAGGTTCTAATTAATGCTTGTGTTGTTATGTCCTTTACAGAATCATGAGGGGTGACTTGTATTCTTAATGTTGCTTCTGTTCCATATAGGGTGTTAATTATTGTTGACGGAACAGATACTGTACCTGCATCATAGTCTATTGAACCTATGTCTGCTATAATAGTTCCTGTAGGTGTAACTGCTTGAACAATTCCTGATCCGCTATACAATGGTGCCACCACTCCTGAATTAGGAACGTCTTGTAATAAGACCTTTGTTGTTACACTTGCTATTGTCAAATCAAAATATGTGCTTGTAAGTTCTCTAGGTTGTAATTTCTGATTAAACTTAACTGTATAATTTTTAGCTACAGCTAAATCAGGTTTAATTCTCTTTTGGAATCTGGTTTGAATATTTACAGATATTATTGCATCTGAAAATTCTTTAATACTGTCGTGTAATCTTGTGTAATAAAAACTCTTGTTTAGCTTATTCAAACTATTATTAAAATAAGAGTTTACATTGCCTAATACGCCTGCTTCTATTTGTCCTTTTGCTAATGTTGTTAATTTAGGATTATATACTACTCCTACATCCAAAGAAACGTATGTGTACTCTGGATCTACAAACTCAGGAATAATTGATACCGGAGTTTTAGGTTCTATAACTGCTGTTTTAATATTATCTTTATCAGATTCTGTTATAAATGATCCGAGTACAGGATTAAGTGATATAAACACTTTACCATATATAGGTGGATCGTTTTTCTCTCCGCCCCAAACAGAACATGATTGTATATTAGGATTGGCTGCTAATATAAGTGTTTCGTAGTCTTGTTCTGTAACTGCTCTGTCTCTTGTTGCGTTAAATCGAGGAGCATTAAATCTAATTTCGTCTATGCTTTCTTGAATACTTCCACTACTAGCTGCCAAATGTGTGGTGTTGGTAACTGACTCTCCTGCTGTTGCAAGTGTTGTAGTTGCTGCAAAGGTTTTAGCTGTGTTTGCTTGTGCTCCATTAGAGTTTATATAGTCAATTATAACAATGTTACCATTAGATAATTTTTTACCTATTACATCGTCTCCGAATCTAATTTGAAATAAACCATCAGCTCCTTCTTCTACAAAATACGCTTTGGTATCTGATTTAACATTTAAAAATGTTGAATTTAAATTATAAACCGTTGTTGTTAAATCTGTTGAAGAATTTTGTACTCTAACTCTTAATGTTGTTGTGTCTGCTCTATCATTTGGCAACACATAAGGGCCTGCTTCAGCTCCTGTTGAAACAACAAATTGATTTGCTACTCTTACACCTTCTTTAATATCTAATCCCGGAAAAACAAATTGTGTTTGGGATGCTGCTGTTGCTGATTGTCCGGTGTACATTCCATAAGTTAAGCCTGAAGATACCGTTGTATTTTCACCTGTAGAAATCTGAGTGCCTAAATTTGTTTGTGCTTCTTTTTTACCACTGTTAGGAGCATAAAAACTTACTCCACTATATTCTGCAAATGTATAAGTTGTTGCTCCGGTACCACCTGTGTCTGCTGCTTCTGCTGCTGCTTCTGTTAAATACAAAGGAAAATAATATCCTTTGCCTAGTGTTGAGTGTGTTCCTTCTAACCAATAAGGACCGGCTCCACCTACGCTTACCGCTTGTGTTGTAGTTGTGCCTGTTGGATAAAATTTAAATGTTGTTCCATTAACAGCAGTTGTAAATGTAGATTCCCTTGACAATACTAATGTTGTTGCTGTGTAACTAGCAGGAACCGCTATTGCTAAATTAATTTTCGCTGTTGAACAACGTCTAGATCTTGGTGTGTAACCAAGAGCTTTTGCTATTGATACTACAGATTCCCTCTTAATAGCAGTATCTATGAAGTTTTCATTAGCTAACATGTGTGCTAATATGCCATTGTAATGCGTATTATACGCTAATAAGTCTATTAAAACTGCAAGGCCTGAACCTTCAAAGTTATAATCTGTAAATTCTGTTTGACTATTTAAAAAGGTCTTAAGGTTTGCCTTTATGTTATCAAAGTCTAATTCTGATACGTTTAATTGTGCCATTTGTCTACCTCAGCCTCGTAAGACTTACTGATAAGTCTTGTGGTTCGTTTAACCCTTTTATTAAAAATCTTATCTGAACATTGTAAGCATTCTGATCGTAATCAGGTTCAGTTGATATGCTCATTATATCTACCCTTGGCTCATAATTTCTTATTTGTTGTTCTACCGCAGTAGATATGTTTGTCCCCAATTGAGGGTCCATGTTTTCAAATAAGAACTGATAAAGAGCCGAGCCCAACTCCGGATGAAATGGTCTTTCGTAAGGCTTTGTTAGAAGCAATGTTTTTATTGATTGTTTCACAGCGTTTACGTCTAATTTTTTGTTTATATCTCCCGAAAGAGCGTTTTTCGTAAACAACATATCAAAGTCTTTATATAACCTTGCTATTTTTAGTTTTTGTGGTGTTGCCATAATAGTATTTATACTACCAGTCGAAATCTGGTAACTCTAAATTAAAAAATTCTTTGGCTTGATCCTTCACTCTTGTTTTTACATCTATATTAATTTTTGGTTTTTTATAAACCGGGATAGAGCCGCCCTTTAATATTGCTGCAGGGTCTATATCTGGGAAAGAAGTAGGTGTCGCTTTAACTACAACCTCAACCCCCTCTTTCTCAACATTTGGAATCTGTTTACAAAGCTGTTCTAAAGTTACTGCCCCTGTTCTTAATGCGGATTCTAAATCATCGAAATTTTTAACATCACCTAAGTCTATATCGCCCCACTTGTCTTTTAAGTATTCAAGATTAGTTTCGATTACATCTTTATTAACTCCTACTAATAGGACAAGTTTTAAAAAGTCTGCAACATCTTCATGTAAATTCTTATCTGCTGCATCCATAACCTTATTTAAAATACTAGGGATCATGTTTTCCATGGAGCCTATTACAGAATTAATATCTTCTAAGGCATCGTTCTTTATTTCATTTAACTTTCCTAAAGGCGATGCGTCAATAGCTGCGTCGAATTTATCCTCGGCTGCTGCTACTTTGTCTGCAAGTTCTTTTAATTTTTCGCTAGGTCCGCAACTCATATCTTATCCATTTGGTGTTGAAGTTTCTTGTGATCCAGGAGTTGGTGAGCTTGCTCCGCCAGTTCCAGGTACCTCTGTATGCGTATGCTGTGTATGTGTAATTCCTGCTACTGTAATCTCGCCTCCACTATAAGTAATATCTGCTGTTGGAGATGTTAGTTTATGTGTTCCACCTATTGTTTCTGTGAGGGTACTGCCTATTGTATCTGATTTAGTTGTAGCCACATCTAATATTTGATCTGCTAATGTTTTAATTGTCATTGTAGAACCTGATCCTACTTCCATTAAACCACTTGCAGCTAGATAAACATTGCCTCCTGCTAATGCTCTATATGTTCCGCCTGCTGAGATAACTACATTTTCTTTAACACTTTTTAAATCTTTGTTATATGTTTTATTAACTGTTTCAGCAACAGAATCTATTCTGTTTTTTGCTACACTAATTGTTTGATTTCCTATTATTGTTTCGGTGTCGTCTTTTGCTACACGGGCTGTTCTATTTCCTTTAATTGATTGTGTTACATCTGTTCCAACGACTTTAATATCGTTGCCATTTATCTTTGTAACTCTTGATCCAAGAATAGATAAGAAATAATCTCCTTCTACTTCTTCGTATTTGTCTCCTGTTACAAGCAATTTAGCGTCGCCTTCTATTGTAACGTTACATGATCCTCTTATAAGAACATTATTATCCTTAGCAATAATTTCATACTTATCGCCTACAATGTTTGTAACCTTTGTTCCATCATTTTGAATTTCATGGTTTGTACCTGATGGGTGGTATTCGTGAATTCTTCTATTTGTCTCTGTATTGTCTATTTCAAATACATGTCCGGCTCTTGTTTCTTTAACTGTATTAAATGGATATAAAGAAGTCCAGTCTTTATCTTCTGGCTCCGGACTACTACCCTCTCTTAATTTTTGAGCTGCGTCAAAGTATTCGGCTTCGTCTTTTGATTTTCCTCTTGGGTGTGGTTCATCCCAAGTTTTTCCTTCGTAATCTTTTCCTGTTATATCATCTAATATAGAGTCGCCGGTTTCTTCTGATACTGACGGCGCTCTTGCTGTGCGTATTTCTGTGTCTCTTTGCTCTCTTCTATTGATTAGAGAGTGATGAGTTTCTGCTGCTTCATTTCTAGCAAGCCTGGAAACATCAGGTTCTCCTACTCCTGCAAATCCTTCATCAGGATCGTCTGGAAGTCTAGGGAACCTTCCTGTTGGGTCCATAAATCCTGAGATATCATTGAGCTCTGGTTTGGATGCTGGCTTGCCTGCTATAGTCCCCAGGATCATAGGGATTTGTCCTTCTTCGCCGTCTGCAAAGAAACCTATAACTGTTGAGCCTTGTAATAATGAATGGTTTTCCATTATTCCATTTACACCCGCACTTGTAACAGAATGTAATGGAATAGCATATGGTAATTGTTTTACAGGTAATGTTTGTTTGTTTCCTGTGTGATATCCTGTTATTCTAACTTTAACTCTACCGGCACACGTAGGATCATTGTTGTCTTCAACAACACCTAACCACCAAATAAAATCTGGTATATTTAATTTACCGTAATTTTTTAAATTTGACATTATAAATTTGCTCCTACTACACTATCATTTATTTCACCTAACGATTTTGCTAAACCATTTTTAACTATTTCTACTTTCATTGTATGTCTTGATCTATCAAACTTATGCCTAATAGCAGTTATTAAATAATTGCCTGTTAATATAGGATCGACTAAATCATCATACGTTGCGTCTGCAGGTTTGTCCCCCGCGTTTGGATAAACCATTTTAATAAGTTTGCCTACTTCTATGTCTGTTCTTCCTGGCAAATCTATTTCAAAAGTATAGTCGTTAAATGAATTAAAATAAACTTGTCTAAATAAGTTGTTAGCCAATACTGCTGGGTTAGCTGCGGCACCATACTTACCTTCTACTAAACCACCTTGCATACCCGTAAACATAACTTGATTTAAATATTTAATATTTACAAATGAATATGGATTACGTTGTATGCCTCCAGGTATTGGAATTCCTATGTCTGTATGAACGAAATTGCTAAATTGATCTCTACCATCTAATGTAACTTCTGTCTGTTCTTTTGTAAACAAATCGTAAGCTATTGTGGATGCTGAATAATAACCACTATCTTGTCCATCTAATATATCAATTGTTCTAGGCACTTGTATTGATTCTATTTTACTAAAAGAATCTGGAAGTTGTTGGGCTAAAAAAGTCTCGCCTCCTCCACGCACAGGAACCTTTAAGTTGGGTGGAGCATAAACAAACTCTTCAAATAGCCCTACGTCTAATTGAGCTTGTATTAAGTTTTGTATTGATGTTAAATAAAATGCTTTATTAGATTCATAAAATACATAGTCTGAACCCACATGCTTATTTCCCTGGCACTTCTTGCTTATGAACTGCATATTTTGCATGGGTGTCCAAAAGTTAGAAGTGTATTGTATTTTAGAAGTGTGAGGGGTATCCCCTATAATAAAATCTGTTTGAGTTTTTGGATTATCAATTCTTCTATATTCTTGTATGTGATCAAGATATATTTTTTCAGCTATCTGATCAGTTGTTCTTTCTGTGCCTGGAGCACCATACGATTGTGTAATACTTCTCGATTGATCGTTGATTGCTTCAATAGAACAAAAATTTAATGTGTATGTTTGCTCTCTGTCATTATTCAGTTTTCTGTTTTCAATAGAATAAATTTGGAATGATTTTTCTATTATATTATCTGCTCTATCTTCTAATGTTGCTGTTCTATATTTCATAACAAGAACTTCGCCGCCCCTAATAGGCCACTTGGATATTGCATTAACAGCATCTGTAACTTGTATGGACCCACTTAAAGTAGGGGACCAAATATCTTCACGTAGGATCACCTCAAAAACAAACTTTCCGGCCTCGTGCATGAGGTCATATTTTGTCATGTCTTGTGTGAGTATGAAAAGCTCATCACATTTGACTTCTCCAGGTTTGGAAATATTTTCTACTGTTGTCTTGTCATTCATCTCATCACTATTTAACTAATCTAATGTATTGTTGAGTTATATCTTTTAAAAATATTTTGTTTAAAAGATTAATTTGACTCTTTTTAATGTTTAGATCAGTTTCATACTCTAAATTTGTAACAGCTAGATAGGTTCCATTTGCTACTAGGACAGAATCCCAATCTACTATAACATCATGATCTTCTGATAGCATATAATGGTGGACATCTGTACTATTGCCTACGCCATATTTGTCTTCTACATAAGCATTTAAATTTCTTGTGCTTAGTGGCCAGTCTCTGTGTATGTCTACTATATTATTAGCAACAAGAACTAACCAATGGTATTTTGTAGAACCATAATATTGTTCAGCAATTATTTCAGGTGTTTCTCCGTCGCCAATATAATGGCTAATTAAATTAAGTTTGTTCTGGAAATATTTATCTAAATGTACTCTACGAAATATATCTGGAACGATTGTTTTTGTTCCTGCATAAGGATAATACATTTTTGGAAGTGCTTTAAAATACATATTAATAACCTTGTGCTATTCTTACCGCTGTTAATGTTTCTAGTTCTGTAAATGCAAGTTCCATAGTCATTTCTGTTGGATAACCTTCGGTGCCTTTAAACGTATTAAACATACCATCTGGACCGTAAGTTACTTTACAGCTTGTTAATGCGCAAGATGATATTTTAGGTAAGTTTTTGTTTCTAAGGCCTTGTTCTCCATGGGTGAATTCTATTGAAAATTCCGCGGGATAAATTAAAAACATATCTCCGGGTGAAGACTCTGGATGCATATGATATTTAAAAGTTTCAATTATATCAGCAACCATTTGTGCCTCATTAGAGTTTCTAGGAGCAAAGGTATAATTAAAAGAAAATTTTCTGAAACCCATACTCTTAAATAACTGCTCTTTATATGGATTGGAAACCTTTTTAGATGTTGCCTCTAATGTTGCTCCAAAATCTGCATCTGCACCTATTGCTTTAGGTACATTGGCAGCAGCTGCTATTGCGCCCCTGCCTGCGAACTCCGGTGCTTCTGCTAAGTCTGCGAAATCCATTCTACCCGAACCTATCATTCCTGCGATTCCTAAATCTTGTTCATTCCAATTGGCTGAGTATGCTGCTATTATTGATTGAGGTACATACAAAGAAATGGTTTTTAATAACCTTAATGTAGAAGTATTGTCCGCTACAAGCGCGGCCACACCAGCTCCAACTAATGCTGTTCCTGCTGTTAATAATGTCTTTCCAAGGTTTGAGCTATCTTTTATAATATTTCCGTTTGCAATACCTGCTGCTGTACCTAAGGCTGCTGCTAGGGCACCTGTTGCTGCTGCCGCTGTTTCATAAGATTCTGCTTTTGCTCTATTCTCTTTTGTATATTCTTTTGCGTATTCTTGATTTGCTTCTATTAGTTCTTGCTGCATGCTTGTATTACCCTCAACGGCCATGGCTTGTGTTTCTGCTGCAACAGAGGTTTGTCTAGCATTTATATAAAATTTAACACCGTTTGGTAATAAAAGTTCGTCTGAATCGGGGTTTTGTTTTTGTAATTCTTGAGGATATCTTAAGGCGTTCGTTCCTGCCCTATTACCAATCCCTTCTCCGTTCTTAAAGTCCCAGGTTCTGTTTTTTTCTTTTTGCTGAGCATCTATCATCTCATGATGACTGTCAGCATTTATAGCCAGCTCCTGATTTTTATCAATCGAAGTTCTATTTGCGATCTGTTGGTCTCGTGCCGCTATCGTTTCGTCGGATCTAAAAAGGTCTCCTGGCCTCCAAGACATATAAATACTCCTAGTTATGTTATATACTTATTTATATGGTTTACGCCAAAGAAATATATAAAGGCAAGTTTATTCCTCGAAATCCAATAAAGTATCTCGGGGAGTTAAAATCTATTGTCTATAGGTCCAGTTATGAATTAAAATTTATGAATTGGTGTGATCTGAACGAGTCTGTTAAAGGTTGGGCATCAGAAGAAGTAGCTATCCCATATCGTAACCCACTAGACAACAAAGTTCACAAATATATGGTTGACTTTTATATAGAAGTAGACAAGAAAAAGTATCTTGTTGAAGTAAAACCCGAAAGATTCACAAAGCCTCCTGATACACAGAAGAGAAAAACCAAAAGATACCTACAAGAAGTAGCACAATACGGTGTCAATGAGGCCAAATGGAAAAGTGCTAAAGACTTTTGTAAAAAACAAAATATGGAATTTATGATTATTACTGAAAAAGATTTGGGTATTTAATTATAAATACTATTATGGCAACACCATTCACAGACATTAGAATAGAGGCAGGAGACAAAGAACGCTCTGCCGCTTGGTATATGAAAACTGTTCGTAATGTAGCGAGCGGATTAAATCAACCGAATGAGGTGTTTGGTTCAGACTTAGGTGAATATGCGCAAACATTAGAAATAGGTCAAATGTATGCGTTTAAATATGATCCAAAACATAAGGAAACACTACCATATTATGATACGTTTCCTTTAGTTATAATATCTGATCCTTTGCCAACAGGTTTTAGTGGAATTAATTTACATTATATTGCTCCTTTAGTAAGGGCTAGATTACTAGGTAAACTTATGGATGCCTCAGATTTAGACATAGATGTAAAAAGTAAATTAAATGCACAATGGGGGTTTATAAGAAACTTCAGTAGGTACCCAGAAGTAAGAGGGTCTATTAAAAAATATTTAACAAATCAGATTTCAGGCAGAATGTATAAAGTAAATCCAGTACATTGGAAGTCAGCAATATTTCTAGACACGCATCAATTTGTTGGTGCTAGAGCATTTGAAGTATATCAACAGTCTGCTAAAAAACCTGAACGTAAAAGGAGACAAGTATAATGGCTCGAGGGGATAAAGCCAAAACCAATTTCCAAAATTTTTGGGAAAGGATAAAGGTAAGGCCTTTAGCTAGGACTGAACGTTTTGAGTGTGAGTTTCATTTTCCAGACACGATGAGAGATGAAATCACCAAACTTAGAGAAAGCATTCCAAGTGGAGATGAGGGTCCTGTTGAATGGCAGTCACCAGCAGACGAAGCAACAATAATGTGTGAAGAAGTACAAATCCCTGGTATGGTATTACAAAATAAAGAAATTCCTATAGGTACATGGAACTTTATGAGAAATTCAAACGTCAACTTTTTAGGAAACGAAATTAATATTACGTTTTTAACAGATCATGATTGGTATTTAAGACATGTATTTGAGCTTTGGATAGATCATTGTGTTGGTAGCACTTCAAAAGAAGTTGCATTTCCAGATGATCAATTTGGAGAAGTAACAATTAAAATGTTAGATCTCAATGGCGTGGAAAGAACACGATGGAAACTTTATGAAGTCACACCAAAGGTATTAAACTTAGTACCATTGGCGCACGGGGGTGTTAGTCTAGCAAGAACTACACTAATTATATCCTCAACATACTGGACGTCTAAAGCAATTAATGTAAGTATGGCTGCTGATAAACATGAGCAGTCAACAGGATAAATAATATAATGGAGAAAATATATGACATTACCTAGGGTGGAAACACCAATATTTGAGGGAACATTAGCCTCGACAAGAGAGACTATTAAGTTTAGGCCTTTCTTGGTTAAAGAAGAAAAAATTCTTATGTTGGCAAGTGAGTCTGAAGAGTTTAAAGACATGGTTAGTGCGTGTTGTCAAATCGTAACAAATTGTTGCGGTGGAAAAATTGATGGATACGACCTTTCAATGTTTGACTTACAAGATTTGTTTGTTCAAATAAGAGCTAAGTCTGTAGGTGAAACAGCAGACTTTACACTTACCTGTGGTGAGTGTGAAAAGAGAACACCTTATACCTTAGCACTAGAAGAAATGAAAGTACAAGGTTTAGATAACTTGCCCGATGCTTTTATTAAAGTAAGTGATGAAGTGGGCGTAAATCTAAAATGGCCTAATGCAGGTATTGCAGCACAGGCAGAAGAACTAACCGATGATGAATTGGTTGCTAAATGTATTGATTATGTTGTTGATGGGGAAGAAACATTTAGTATAAAAGAATATCCTATAGAAGAAGTTACTTCTTTTATTGAAGATCTTCCGATAGATGCTATGGAGAAAATGAGAGAGTTTTTTCAAAGAATGCCTAGATTAGAGCATATTGTGGAATATAAATGTCCACATTGTGAATCTGATAATAAAATTAATATTAACGGATACGAACATTTTTTCGGTTAACTCTTTCTCAGGAGAGTCTTGGAAATTTTTACAAGACTAATTTCTTGCTTATGCAGGAACATCAGTATAGTTTAACGGAGCTAGAAAACATGATGCCGTGGGAGAGAGAAGTTTACGTTTCAATGTTAGTGCAGCATTTAAAGAAGAAAGCGGATAAAAAGAAACAGAGTCAAGACTCAGCTAAATGGTAAAATAAATGGCAGACGATAGAATTATAGAAAAAAGATTAGATTCAATAATGGACTCTTTGGAGGAGAAAAACCCACGACAAATGGGTGGTACGTTTGGCAATCAGGCCAACGATCTATCTGATGCAAAAGAATTTAAACAGCTTAAGAAAATTGTTGATGAGCAAGATGAGTTCCTTCGTGAACAACACGATGCCTTAGGAAAAGATACCGGCACACTAAGGAAAGATGCCGAGACAAATAAACTAGCAAACAAGGTACAAATTGCTAAAGAACTCTTAACCTGGCACAGGGATAAGTCGTTTCACACACAACAAAGAAAGCATAATAAAAGAGCAGCCCAGTCTCGAAGGTATATGGAGAAACAGAACGATGAGATCAAAGCCTCCAATGAAGACCTTCTAAAGAAAATTAAAGAGCTACGCGGTGGTGGCGGTGGTACTGGCGGTGGCACAGGTGGTGGCACAGGTGGTGGTACTGGCGGTGGCACCGGTGGTGGCACCGGTGGTGGTACTGGTGGTGGACAAACTCCACTAGATCAGGAAGCCATTGAACAAGGATTTTCCAATGCTGAAGATAGACTAAATCAAACAGGCTGGAAATCTGATGCAGACAAAGATGCATACGATAAGAAAAATAAAGAATTAAGGGAAAGACAAACAGCAGTTTTAGGCGAGGGTGTTAGTCCTGGTACGCCTGGATGGGATGGTCCAACAGGAGGCCGTGCTCCAGAAAGAATGGAGATCGAAACAAAACGTGGTCCAGGTAAAAAAGTATCTAAAGCATCAGAATCCAATAGCCAAGATGGAAAATATCGAGAAGCATCAGCTTTTGGTACAGAGTTTGAAGAAGGCTCGTTTAATGATAAGTTCTTCGCACCTAAAACATCAGCAAGAACTTTAGATTCAAAACAACAAGTTCAAGACAAAGAGGATGTCTTTGGTGATACTGGCTTAGGCGAAAACGACAAGAACATGAGGAAACTCAGAATAGCCGGCAGGAACCTTACAAGAGCAGAACAAGACAAAAAAGGCGGAGTTAAATTTAGGAATGAACAAAGTGGTGCATATGCTAATGCTTATCAATTTACAGAAAGTGAAGGGAGAGTTGCAGGACTAGCAGATGATATTAGAGCGGGTATGGGATATGCGGGTGGCACAACAAATAGAGAAGCCTCCATGTCATCCAAAGGCTCAGCAACATTAAGTAAAAACCTAGGAAAAAACGCAGCAGATGTCCAGCATCAAATGGACGCACTAGAAAAAGTAGATGCAGAGGGAGCCAAGAAGGCTCAAGCAGAGTTAGCTCAACTTTCAAAAATGATGGCAATACAAGCTCAAGGTGGAAAAGACGAAAAGGGCAATAAGGTTTCAGGAGATGATGTAAGAATACAAGCAGCTCGTGTACAGCAAACTTTTGATAAGACAGAACAAGGCCAAGATATCAATAAAATGCTTGATATGGAAGGTGTAAGAAACGACCTTAGTAGTGAAAGAGGAGTTACAACAGCATTTAAAAACTTTGCTGCAGTAGATTCGGATGCAGGGTTTGGCGAAGGGATGAAACAAGCCTTTACGGCAGAGAGACTATTTGGAAAAGATAGTATGCTGGCCAGCGTATTTGGTGGTGGTGGACAGGCAGTAGAGAATCGTGTAGCAGAAGGAAAGGCTAAACAAGAGCTTGCTGTTGAAGCTCAAGCTGAAGGAATTAAAGACGCATTAGGTGAAGAAGGACTTGGCCTAATGAAAGGTGAGGACGATTACGGCAAAGCTGAAAGAGATGCGAAGAAGGCAAAAGAAGAAGAAGAATTAGGAGAGGATGCCGCTGGTAAGATTTCACCTAGAGAGACTCGAGACAAAGGCGAGGCATTATTAGAAAAAGAAGAAGACGCAAGAGGCATAGAAAAAACAGCTGCACAAGATGGCAGAGACTTTACTAAAAAAGCCAAAGAAGAATACATAAAAGAAAAAACCGAAGAGGCTAAAGAACAGACTGAAGAACAAACTAAAGAACAGACTGATAAAGCAGAAGAAAAAAGTGATGCCAAAGAAGAAGAACAAACCAAAAAGGCAGAAGGAACAGCAGAAAGAGAAAAGGAACCAGCAAAGAAAAAAGATGAAAGAACAGGTATCGATAAAGAAAGCATACAAGAAAAACAATTAGAAACCTTAGAAGAGATTAGAGATATATTAGAATCAGGTGCCGCAGGTGGTGGTGGTGGAGGTGAAGAAGAAGGCGGATCGGGTGGAATGATGGGCCGTCGCCGTCGAGGTAAAAAAGGCAAGGATGGCAAGGGTAAAGATGGCAAGAAAGGTAAAGGCGGTAAAAGAGGTAAAACAGGAAAGGTAGGCAAGGTAAGCAAACTAAGCAGACTAGGCAACATGTTCAGAGGCGGTGGTGGAGGTGCAGCAGTCAGAGGCGGTGGTGCAGCAGCTACTACCTTAGCCAGTAGCGCTAGCGGAGGCGGTGGCGGATTACTGAAAGGCGCATTAAGAGGAGCATCTAGATTTGGTGGAGCCATTGCTGGTGTTGGCATGGGAGCTTATACAGCAATTAGTGGTTCCCGAGAGGCAGAAGCCGCAGCAGATGCCGGAGAGTTAAACGCAGAAGAAGAACAAAAAGCAAAAGCAGAAGCAGTCGGAGAAGGAGCCGGTGGAGCAGGCGGTGCCATAGCAGGAGCAGCAGCAGGCGCAGCAATTGGCTCTGTTATTCCTATTGTAGGCACAGCTATTGGTGGACTCATTGGTGGAGCCATTGGTTACTTTGGTGGTAGTTGGTTAGGTAAAAAGGCCGGTGGAGCAGTAGCAGATGCTATTGATGTATCACCAGGAGAATTGGCAGAATCTAATGCACAAGCCGAAATGGCATTAGAACAAATTGAAGAAAAAGATTCTGCTTTGGCAGGTAAAATAAAACAAGAAGCAAATGAAATAGAAGCAGAACTATTAGAACAAGCAGGCGAAGACGTATCAGACCACGATAAAGCTGCTATTAAAAATGCTGCTATAGTTAAAGCTCTAATGAACAATGATGAAGCAACTAAAGCAATAGGTGTTGATAGAAAAACAATTGGCAAGATCCAACAAACACAATCGGAAGTTGGTATGGCTAGAGCAGAAGCAAGCGGTTTGTATGATTCGGATTGGATGGGCAACTCTGAATTGGATGCAAGTAAACTAGAAGGAGCTTCCATACAATCATTACAAGCAATAGTTCAAGATGATGATTTGTCTGAGGAAGACATGGGCCTTGTTAAGGCAGAACTAGAGAAAAAGAAATCAGAATCTGCTTCAGTAATTGAATCAGCCACAACGCCCACAGCACAAGCTATTGAAAATAGGACTGATGAAGCAGGCGGAGGACCTACAACAGATACCGCTCCTATTGTTATAGCAAACAATGCACCACCCGCACCACCCGCACCTAGTGAGGAACCTCACATTGCAATCATGCCTGCTAGGATTAGAACAGCAAACAGTTCAATTCAAAGATTTCAAGACAAGCGGTTCGCTTAATGAAGATTCCAGACGAAGAGATATGGGAGTATGCCCATAGATTGAGACGCAATATTAAAAAGCCACAAGAGCTAAATGCGTTTGCTATAATTTTAATTTGTTGTTTTGTTGTTTATATAGCTTTCGATATGTTTGTTGATTAACTCATATCTATCAGGACCCATTTCAGTATAATTCATTCTTGCAATATCTTTCCAAGTAACATTAGGATCAACGAAATAGTGATCAACAACAAACGGGTCTATATATTCTGTATGTAAAAATTCCTCTGACAACCATTTAAGAGCATCATACGTTGTCATGTTCCCACTATCCCAAGAAAGATATGCTCCACTTTTTATTAAGTCATAAAGTGATTGATACCATGGATAATTTCCTGTGTATATGCCTTTGTTCTCAGGATCAAATGGAACCTTTTTGTAACCATATTCGTCCCAAGCTTTATCCATTTTTGAATAGTGACTAAGTTCTGTAGGGAAAACATTTAAATCTTTTATCATAAGCACAGACATTTGATAAGGATTACCTTTCCAATAAGTATCAACCCATCGTTTAGTTTCCCGCAGCGTGTCTAATGTTTCGTGTGGTAAACCAGCAATCAACGATAAATGTCCTTTGTAATAACCAGCATGCTTATTAAAATATTCTTTTACCTCTATCAAGCCATCTTGTAAACGCCCTGTATTCATACCTTTGCCAATAGCTTTAGCTGAGGCATTATTAAAAGATTCTACACCATAGAAGTGAGAACAAAATCCCATTGATATTAAATTGTCCCAATCCTTTTTTCTACTTGCTATTAAATCTGCTCTAATATAACCTGTGAGTTTAGGTTCGAATGGCAATTTTTTCATTACATTAGCAAACTTCTCAATCTTCTTACTTGTATCATTAAATGTTTCGTCTAATACGATATATGTTTCTGTCCCCCACTTATCATAATTCTCTGATAACTCATCATATAAATTTTGTGCTGCTCTTGTATGATCTTCTGTTACTCCCAGGACAGGAAAAGAACAAAAGCCACATCTAAATTTACAACCACGAGCAAACTCTAATAACAATACTTCTCTATCTGTTATCCCATCACGTTCTTCATATCTAACAGTTAAGTCTGCCTTTGGATACGCTTGGTAATTATGATATGCATCTATAGTTTTGTCTGTATTAACGGGTTCTGGTCCGCCCTGAAAGTGTCTTAATAATTCTAGTATAGCATATTCACCATAACCAAAAATCTGCCAATCACAATTTAATGGCTTCATAGACATGTTTTGGCTTCCTGCTACTGTTGGTATATCAGGATACTGTGTTTTTATGTATTCAATAAGTTTTAAAAGTGCAGGGGTTGCAATAGAGAAGGTAGAACTAAATCCTAAAAAGAGAGTGTCCTTTGTAATCCTATCATCAACTAAAATTTTAAGCTGTTCAAAAGTCCAAGCATGAATGTAATCTATGACTTCAATATCATATTCATGTTCTCTTAAAAACGAAGCTATTTTATGTGCGCCAGAAGATCTTCTCATACTAGGATCTGTACCCTGGTACGTTGTCAAAAGGCCGCCGAAAATTAAGCCGTGCACCTTACTACCTATAGTTTTGACACTCTGTCTGACAGTCGGGTTGCTCTATTTCCTACTTGTCTAGCCCACTTACTGTCTAACATTTCTTCAGAAGCAAGCTTCCAATGATGGTTCTCTAAATGGCCTATAAACTTTTTGAATTTACCAAGTCTATTTCTTCCTAAGTTAAACATCATATTAACAAGAACTTCTTGTAGTTCTGCTGGAAAGTTATTCCAACGAGCTTCAAATAGTATTGCACATTCGCCGATGGCTGTATCTAAATCCTTTTGAAAGACTTCATAAATTCTTTCTTCAGTTACTTCATAACCTTCTGGCAAGTTCCATTCATCATCATCTTTTAAAATTAAATGTCCTACTCCAAAGGTTAAATATCCTAAGTGATCTTTATATACTCCATATACTACTCCCTCATCAATTTTTAATTGTTCATAAACATTGTCTCTATTTTCTTTTTTCATTTCATATATCCTAACATTATATCGGGTTTAAGAAAACATACTGTAATACTGATCCGTAGTTTTCCATATTCTTCATTATCTGGATCTCGATAAAATTTATTAAGTCCTTGTATGTCATTCTTCTTAAATAAGTAAGAATCTTTACCAGGCACTTCGTGTTCTAACCAGGGTGGCCAAATAAATAAGTCTCCTGTTTTAGGAAATATTGTTTCCTCTAACTTAACTTTAGGTGTTCCGGGTATTGTATTACCAACTAAAGCATTTATAGGAGATCTAAAAGATATTGGTGCGTGTCCAGGTTCGTGCTGTACATAATACGTTCCAAGCATACAATACTGTGAATGATGGTGCCAAGGGTAATCATCTTTTTCATTCATGACACTCCACCATGCTTGTACTGGCCAATAATGTTCTAATTGGGCTATATGAGGATAATCAGTTATCTCTTTGAAATACTCTATTGCGTGTTTATGTATTATTTTTCTTAAGTCTTTCCAACCATCAACACCGTTCATAGACACTTCGCCGGGTGGATTTTTTAGCCAGCTAGTTCCTGTTTTTTTATCAGAAATATGATTCCCTTCACTATCATATAAACCTAAGCGTCTCCAGACTCTTCCTTTTATAGGATTATCATCTTCATAATATGCTCTTTCATCATATATTTTTGTAATAGAAGTAGCCAACCTTTCTTGTAATTCTGGGGCCACATCATTTTCCAAATACATTTTAGTTGGAAATAAATCAATCATGTCAATATTTATATGAAAAAAGAAGCCCTCCTAAGAGGGCTCCAAAACTTTGAAAGTTTAGTCTTCAGCCAGGGATTTAAAGTACGACAAAGTTTCATCTTCATCTTCATTATTGGTTGAAGGTTCTGGTGCTGCTTGAACGGACTTTACTTTTTCCATAAAGTGATCGTCTGCTGCATCGTTTGTAGTTTGAGAGATCTGCTCAGCCGTTGCGACCTTAGGACCACCCGAAAGAACTAAAGTTAATTTAGCTTTAAGTTCTTCATAAGTTTTGAATTCAGTTGGACCAACCTTCTCTTGTAAAGAATGTTGTTTAGCCCAAATCTCTTCAATTTTCTCATCACTACCATCAATAGGTGTGGCTTTATCAAATTCACTTTTATCATAATTACGATAGCCTTCTACCTGTCGAATCTTTAATTTGAAGTTTGCTCCTTCCCAAAAGTCAAAAGGATTGACTGGGTTTTCGTCTTCAAATTGTGGTTGCATAACATCTTTAATCTTGTCAAAGATTTTCTTACCAAACTTGTAGTAATATACATTACCTACTGAATCTGGATTAGATGAGTCTTCAACGACTAAAATGTTAGCATAATAACTTAGGCGCCTCTTTTGCTTACGCGCAATATCCTTATTTGCTTCAACACCAGAGTTCCAAAGTTCGGAATTTAATTCTGAGACTGGATCTTGCTTGTTTAAAGTTGTAAGTGAATTTTCGATATACCATTTCCCGGTTGGTCCTTGGAATCCATGATTCCACATTCTAACCCAGGGCATATCTTCGCCTTGAGGTGCAGGCAAGAACCTAATAACGGCGTAACCGTTACCTGCCTTGTCTACTGTTGGTTTCCATTCCCGCTCATCACCTTTTTTAAATGATTGGGGATTTGAGATTTTCTCGACTTCTTTCATTAAGTTGTCGAAGTTGCCTCTTTGTTTTCTGAGGTCTGAAAGTGTATTAAACGACATATTATTCTCCTGTATTGCGTTGTATTACGTTGTATTGCATTGTATTTGCGTTGTATTAGAACTATTTCTAGTCCTAGCAATCTTATTTATAAGACCTTTATGTTTGTCAGCAAGTAATTTGGTATTACTCATTACGAATGGTTCATACCTTTTAACTAATAAACATGTATCTCCTATTATAAGATCTTCTATATAATCATCCACAAAAGGCAGTATTTGATCTAATATAACAACGCTTTCTATTGCTATATGTTTACCTAATAACAACCGTATTTCTACTGGATGATCTTTATTAGATCCCATAAGTTTTCTATCTGAATTTATTATGGTTTCTAAATCTTGGCCAAACGTGTAACTAATTTTATCCCTTCTAGCTTCCCATGCCTTAAACGTTTGATTGCTTTCTATACCAAATGGCATTCCACATTTAGTATCTCCTGCTGCTGCATTAGCAACAGATAAAGCTATGAATTCTTCTTTTTTATATTTGTCAGATATCATTTTAAACATTCCTACCATGCCATGTTTTGATTCAAAAACACGGTTTGGAATGTTAAGGGCTCTACCATACTTGTATCTATTCTTAAACATGTTAGGGTATTTCTTTTGATTATACTTACCCCAAAAATGATTTTTAACAGCTACATGAATTTTGTATGCCTCTAATGGTGTCATATGGGTAAGCTAGACTTTCTCTTTTCTTTAAGTAAGTTAAGATCTAACGCTTCTTCTTTTATCTTTGCTTTGATAGAAGCTGTTAAGAACTTACTAATACTCTCGATTTCAATTGTCCTCTTTTCACAGTAATCCACAACAATATCCATACATGGTGAGTTCGTATTGAACGCCATCTTTTCGATAAATTGTGAAAATTCTGTAGAGGTATGAAACTCCTTTGTAACGAGAAAGACATCACTAACTTTTTCTTCAGTCATTTTTATTGTGTTGTCTACTACTACTTTTGGCATCATTTTTCTTGTTCTCCTTCACCCATTTTTTAATATAATCGTGGACATCATTATGGCATTCTATATAAGGTTGAGTGCAACAGGTGCGCTTTGCCTCTCCCTTTCTATCAAATGTATGTACCACAGGATGATCAAACGCTTCTGCAATAGAAGATATTGTTTTAGGATCACCCTTTCCAAAGTGTGCTGCAGGAGGTAAGTTAGGATCAGCCATGATCTGTAACATTCCTTGTACAACATCGTGAACATGGGTAAAGTCTCTTTCCTTTTTCCCTGTTCCATAAATTGTTAATGCTTCGCCTTTTAAATAGTCTTGTTTAAATTTCCTAACGATTGTACTATATTCTCCATAGTCAGCCTCGCCAGGTCCATATACATTATAAAAATACATCAAAACATAATCTAAAGAATATAATTTCCTATACAAATATAGTAACTGCTCACACATTACCTTGCTAAATGTATAGGGATTTTCTTGTGCTTCTTGATATTGTGTACTCGAAGAAGTAGCAAAAAACAATTTACAATTAAATACTCTTGCCCAATCTGCTACGGCTGTGGTTGTAGCAATATTATTGGTTATTGTTTCTGATGGATATTCTAAAGAACGCCTTACTCGTGGACTATTTGCTAAATGAAATATACAAGCAGGTGGTTCTATTGTTGCATGATGTGGATTAAAGGTTGATACTTCTTGTTTATGATACTCAACGTTGGCGTGTTTAAAATAAACTTTTCCTGTTCTATTATCATCAACCACAGTAACAAAAAATCCTTGTTCAAGTAAGTTTGCTACAAAGTGTGATCCAATGAATCCGCAACCACCGGTAACTATAATATTAGGCATATCCGTTAACATAGTGTTATTATAGTTTCTTTAGAAGTATTAATCAAGAGGTTTATAGAAGATATGGTTGTCTATACTAACCGTTTGAACATAATGACTAGCCCAATCAGGGTTAACCTTTTTACTGTGATACCATAAAGCGCCTTGTGTAAAGTCTTTTGATTCCCAACCTAACATTACAGATGCTAGTAATACAATATCGTCCCAGCATTTTTCTGTTGGTGCATCTGATTTACCATCACAATACCAACTGAACTGACACGAATGAAGATCTATTCTACCGCTGGGATAGTATTTAGTCTGTTTAACAACACCACAAACCGTGTCAGGAAAGTTAGGGTGTTCTACTCTGTTTAGTGTTACTAGAGCTACTGCAATTCTTCCAGCAGTTGATTCGCTTCTAGCTTCAAAATATATATTCTCTGCCAAACATTGGATGTCTTCATGTTGTTCTGCCTTAACAGGCCCCGTGAAAAATCCTAGTAACATTCCGAAAAATAATATTGGTAACAATGGCCATTTTCTATTCATAGTCTTTGCCTCCTTTATTGTTTGTTATTTATAGTGTATATTATAGACTAATCTGAGGTAAGAATCAAGCCCAAAAGTACCAAAACTTCTGTGTGTATAAATACATTGGTGTTATAATACACTAAAACAGGAAACTATAGGAGGTTTTTCATGACCACGGCAGCATTGGGTACAGTTGCGAAGCGCATGAAAGCCAAAATTGACAGACTAAGTGAAGATCCTAGATACCCCGAAAGAGGATATCGGAAAATCAGCGATGCGGTTCAGCTAGTAACTTACATGATAGCTCCGATACTGTTACCATTTATATTAATGTATCTCCAGATGATAGGAGATTAAAAAAATGTTCATACAACAAATATGGGAATTTTGTAAACAATATCCAGGATGGGCGGCCACCTTTTTCTTTTGTGGCTACCTTTTAGGTTTAGTAATAAAGAATTCTATGAGCTTAAATTAAGCTCCAGGGAGGGTAGCTTTTGGGCTACCCTTTTCCTTTGTCTCAGTTTTGAGACAGACATAAATAATAACTATGAAACACATGATAAAGTGGCTTAAAATCTGTGCCTTTTTACTTACTATAATGCTTATTGTCCATTCTTTAGAGATTGCCTATGATATTATGTATCATAAGCACAATGGATCTCTGTTCAACGATAGTGAAACCCCCCAAGGCCTCCCCAACAAATCCAAGAAAAAACTGTTATCCAACATCACTTCCTTATAAATATATTAAGTGGCAGATAGTTTATTGCCACAGGGAGTAAAAAATGAAAAGAATAATAACAGCTGTTTTTCTTTTTCTTGGAATAACCGTTAGTGGTTGTGCTTCAGTAGGAGCAGCCATAGATACAGTAAGGGACGTTGCAGCAACTGCAGTAGACACCACTGTTCAAGGAGCGGCCAACATCGCAACAGCAGTAGCTGAGGATGTTGTAGATACAACCAGTTTTGTAATCGAACAAGGCGCAGGAATCGTAGAAGATGCTGCTGCTAAAGTTGACGAGGAAACTGATGAATTGTCCACGAAGAATGAAGTTGAAAAACCAGACTTTCCAACAGGAGAGCTGAAGGAATAATAGCTACATAACTAAACTGAGCCTGGGTATATTCTCGAGTGTATTCAGGCTTTTTCTTGGAAGTATGATATCACATCTGTCAACATGTTCGAACATGTTATATCTTGAAAGGCCAGATCTGGTATGTCTTTTTGTTGTTTAACTAACTTTAAAGCATGCTCTCTATTGTATGCTCTCTTTTCTTTAGTTTTTATATAAAGCTGTTTAGGGTCTTCATGTTCTGCCAGAGTCTTTAATTGGTTTGTAACGAATTCTACACGTAGATCCATGTCTGCCATATTATCAAATCTATAATCAAGTATCTCATCATATAATTCAAACCCCCAATCTTTTAATTGTTGGTGCGCTCCAGGGGCTGTAATAAGTATAGGAATTCTTTCACCTAAAATAGGCTTCCAAGTTTTTTCTGTAAAGAAAAGAGCATGGGGCATTGTTTCACACACAACGTCGATTAATACGTCTTTGTAAAAAGGTGGAAAGGTGTGTGAGCTTACTGTTTCCTCCCCAGTCATATTTAAACTGTTATGTTCAGTTTCAGGAGTAATATCAATTGTAACTCCTCTGGTTAAATAAGAACAATACTTGTTTAATAAATTCTTATGGACAAGTTGCCTCCAGAGTTCATCTCTGTGGCTTCTCGTGTTGCCATTCATTGAACAAAATAATACTGTAGGGTTTTGATCAGGCATTCTTATTGTGTTTACGCGTTGGCCTATATTAAATGTATGGAATAGCCAAAATAGAGACCACTGTATAACTTCATGGCCCGGTTTTAGATTGGCATATCTTGTTTGGCAAGCACCCGAATTTAACTCTGTATATGTTTTTGCTATTATTTTGTCGTAATCTAAGGCTTGAAAGATCTCGTATTCAAATGGATTGAATATTGTAATGTCATGTTCTTCCCACTCCCCTGACACCAATCGCTTACTCAGATCTGCAGGGTCATTAAAAAATACGAAATGATCGTCATCGCCTCCTACTCTAGTATTAGCAAGTTGGGGGACTCCTCGGGAGCCCAATACTTGTTCTGGCGCTTCTTTGCGTCCGGCCTTCAGCTCTATATATAAATTTTTAGGTGTGACATCAGAGTCTATCTGATAAAGATCTTTTCCTAGGTTTTCATCTATATCTGAAGGTGGCCTCTTCCAATCGGCGGGTTTAACTCTTCGTGTTATATCTATACGAGAGCCAGGCCAAGGAGAGCTAGTCGGACTACTCATATGGTTGATGTTCCTAGTATAGGCCCCTGTTTTTTTTTCAAACTCGTTTCTAGCTTCCATTAATTTAGGAACATAATTATCTCTCTTTTCAACAAAAACCACAGGTCCTTCATCTTCTTGAGCCATTAAAATTACAATTTGATCTACAGGTATTCCTGTTCTTTCTTCAAACATAATAGCATACGCAGAACATTGTATGAACATATTTTCACACATCCACTTTTCTTTCTTTTTCTTAGAAGTTTTAAAATCTATTACAGATAATCTACCTCTATATTCTGCGATACAATCTACTTGGCCTGCAAGTCTTAAATGATCTGAATATAGGGTTGATTCAATAGCTCTTATATTATCTATTTCGTTTAACAAAGGACGAAAGTCTGAATACATTTCTTGATCTAAAATACTAAGCTTTGATACATCTTCAGGCTCATTACGTAGAGCATTCTCACAGAGCTTATGAATTGCTGTTCCACGAGTTGTTGCGATTCGTGTTACTTTGTTTGCTTCTTCTTCTCCTACACGCTTACGCCAAGCATCAATGCCTGGTTTTGATTTATAAGATAAGATTGTCGTGATTGAAGGATACAACAAACCACTAGGTGTGGTATATCTCCTTCCTTGACTTGTATTAATTCTTTCTAGTTCGTCTATATCGACGGGCATATGATTAAAATTCATGCATCTCCCACATTTTGTACCCACCAACTTTTCAAGTTCTGGGTTTTTTTCTAAATCACTAACTGTTATTGCATTACAAATGCAAACATACATTTAGCGTATCCAACACTTATATCCTGTGCAATCGTCTAGCTCGCTGCCACAATGGTAACAATAGCCTGCTGCTTTGGCATTCTGTTCTTCTTGCTCTTGTACAGCTGCGTCTGCTATTAAACCCATTTCAAGGTCACGCACTTCTTCAGGCGTATATTTGCCTCCAGAAGTTTCTGCTAGGATTGAATGACGGTCTTCTACTTTATTAGTCATTTCTCACTCCTACACCCCAGTCAATAACAACAGGAAATCTAGGAACTCCGTCTGGGGATAATTCAAAGTATCTACATGTCACCCACGTAGGTTTTACTTCCTGTTCTAATAAATCTTTTAACAATGCTTGGTTGCCACGAACTCCACTTCTAAATGTTCTACCATCTCCAAGTTTTAGTTCAAAGTGTTTGGCGTAACCAGACCAGTTGCCTGATCCTTCTAACACTTCAACAACATCAAATTCTTCAGTTATAAACTCTTTCCTTTTTAACAAATTCTTACTTCTTTTGTTATCGTAAGGCTCGTTGTTTCTAACCATTTGTCCTTCAAAACCATCTTCAGTATATTCTGAGTATAACTTATCTAAAGCTTCCTGATCATCACATACTTCAGTTGGAACATAAACTACTTTTGGATTATGTACTCTCGATAGACCATTAAATCTGTCTAAGAATCGTTTGCTTGTATCATCTTTATCAAAACAATCATAAACATGGTACTCAACTAAGTCCATACACTCTTCTAATTCTTCTTCGCTTGGTTTCACTTTACGAACAAGACTTGTAATTTTATTAAAATTAGCTTTCAGTTTGTGGTTGTAAAGTTCTCCATCTAAAACTATATTTGGATAGTGTTCAAAAAAGTCTATTAATGCTGCCTCTATATGAGGGCATGTAGTGATTTCTTTTCCTGCTCTAGTATATAGTCCATCTACTCTAGCAATACATCTAATACCATCTAGTTTTGGTTGACTAATACCACTTGACTGTGGCCTTTTAGTATAGTCATGTGCAAGTTGTGGTTTGAATTTATCGTATTTGTCAACGTTTGCTTCGTCTCTGAAATACTCTTTTTCAATTCTTTTATCCCACAATGCTTGGGCTTCTTTCTGAGCTTGTTCAAAACTTGTTGTGGCATTTGCTTTGCCAAAGTTTTTATCAAATGTTTCTTTCCATTCAGAAGTTACAAGGTTACCATCTTTAATTCCTGAAATAGTTCTTATTCCAGGATTAATTGGACCACTGTATTCAACTGTCCATTCACGAATGTTTCCGTTTGTGTCTCTTTTGTAGAGTGTTTGTAATGGATATATCATCTATGATCTCACCATTGTAGAACCGCCTCTGTTAAGGCCTTCTGCTCTAGTACCACCTGCTGAGTAACCAGCTATATAATGTGGTCCTGTCCATGCTACGCTGTAGTCTTCAAAAACATTTCCTCTAGGTCTATTAAGAGCTGGAGCATTGTAACCTGCTGCTTTAAGGATATCACCTTCACGGAATCTTTCATGTGTTAAATTTACAAATCCCCAAACACTTCTTTCTGAGAGAATTTTAATAAATTTACGGCCAACTTTTACTTCAAGTGCGTCCCTGAATTCTTTGATTTTGGCTTCTCCACGATCCATGTCGTACCCATTAGCTTTAAAGCTTTTAATGGTCCATCTTTCGTAATCCTTGGCAATGGCATCTAGTAGTATGTCTAGTTTTGCTTTTAGTTCTTCATTCATATTAATTGTCCTCACTTTTTTATTTAATATACATACATTATGCACTATCCCGGACCATAAGTCAAGCATTTTTTTGATTATTTGATCACTCTTTTGATGTTTTTTATAGGCACGCTCCTAAGTTATTGATCTTTGAACATCGTATATGTGCTCTAGGCAAGGATCACCCCCTTTTAATCGTTGTATATGGGTCCTAACTTCTTTTTAACTCTTTTCAATGAGTCTCGGATGGCAGTAGACTTCTTGTCTTTTCGCCCGTAATCGTCTGCTAAAGCCGAAGTGGGATTAGCATCTGCTACCCTAGATAAAACCTGTTTAAAACCATCGGGCGGTCTTGTACGGTCTCCTGTTCCTCCTATTATGTTCGGAGCTCCAATTATTTGTCTTAGGTGTGGGTTGTCTGATATCAATGCCTCCATTGCTGAAATCGATAATAACTGATCTTCAACCTCTCCGGTGATGGTATTCTCGATTGTATATATTGGCATTATCTTATCCTTATTGAACCGCGATCGCGATTTCTTCTACACTATCTATAATTTTAAAGATAGTCTTTTTACTTTGCGTTGAAAAGAGCTCAGAATTATAACCTTGTATTAGGCATTCCTTGATATATAGTGGATCAAGTCTTTTTAAAACAGGTCGTGAATATCTTAACTCCTTAAATCCCCAAGTATTCAAACACAGTAAAGCAAGATCTATTTCTTCTTCAGTATAAAAAGCCATCCGATAACCTTTAATTACTTTGGCTTTCGGTTCTTTTTTCTTAAATGGAATTACCTTTGCCTTCTGTGTGTCCATACTTCTATTTATAGGTCAAAACACTTTGATATCGTATTTTTGAGCAAACATTTTACCGTCTTGAACTGTATTTACAATTGGTTTACCTTTTATATTAAGGCTCGTATTTAGTAACATAGGGCAACTTGTTTGATCTTTCCATGCTACTAATAATTGATATAGGCCTGGATGTTGTTTTCTATTAACTGTTTGAACTCTTGAAGTACCATCAACATGAACTATTGCAGGGTATTTCTCAGGCTCTTTGCATTTGACTGTATATTGCATATATGGAATTTCTTTAGTTGGCATTTCAAAATATTTGTGTGCTTCTTCTTCTAATATAACAGGAGCAAAAGGTCTAAATTTCTGTCTCCTTTTTATTTTATTTACTCTGTCCTTTATGTCTGTGCCTCGAGGGTCTGCTAATAATGAACGGTTGCCTAATGCCCTTGGGCCAAACTCTGCTCTGCCGTTAGCTACTCCTACTATATTTCCTTTAAGTAATTCCTCTATTAATTCTTGTGCAGGATATGGACCTGGTATATTGTATCCTAAATAAGGTGTAAACTCTACGTGCTGGTGTGTATGTGCTAGAACAGCTCCTAATGATGATCCGGCATCTCCTGGGTTAGGCATTATCCATACATTATCATAATACTCTAATGCAATAGCATTTGCTACACAATTTAATGCACAGCCTCCTTGCAATACTAAATTATTTGAGATGTCCCACTTTTTAGATATCTCTAATATTTTTCTAAATTCTTCTTCGTATATTTTTTGTGCTGCTGCTGCAAAATCAAAATACATTGTATTATGTGGATCGTCTTGATCCCACGCAAAATTTCTGCAACCTTTTTGTAGGTTTAATTGTAATAGTTTTTTCATGGGTTCATAATACTTGTCTGGATCTCCATACGCAGCCATACCCATTAAAATATATTCGTCTTCGTTTGCTTTTAATTCACACCTGTCTGTAATGGCAGAATAAAACATTCCTAAAGAAGTGGGATAACGTGTGCTCCATCGCTTACCTAGTGCACCACTCCATATACTTGAAGTCGTCCACTCTCCAATGGCATCTATTACTATAATATTAGAATTAATAAAAGGACTTGTAAACATACCCGCTGCTGCATGTGACTGATGGTGTGTGTTGTATTTTACTGTCCAATAATCTAAACCATAAGATCTAAGTAATGCTTTAACATTATTCTTTTGCCATTTTTGTCCACTATATACACGTCTTGTATTTTTCCAAAAAGGACTTTCGTGCCAATATAATGCCTCGGGCTCACCATATTGTAATGCATCGTTTACTAATGCCCGGTTTAAATTCTTATCATTTTTAATACCACTATACCGTTCGGCATGTCCTGCAAACAATATTTGATCTTCTTCAATCACAGAAATTGCCGCGTCATGGTGGCCTGCTGATAATCCCCATCTAATCATTTTTATAAGGATGCAAAGATAACAAGATATCTCTTTTTCTGTCTTTAAGTTGTTGGTGTTTGTTTTGGTGTAGGAAGTGAAACCTGTTAAATGCAAGTTTATGTCTTATTGAATTATACTTTTCATTTTTATCATCTGTTGATATTCCTTTCCAATTCTCTAGTTGATCTATTATGCACTGGAGTCTTTGTTTTGGATCTTTAAAGGCATCATAAAATTCATCAAACATTTCTGGGAAAGTTTGATACCCTTGTTGTCTTAAATATCGAAGTGTGTATGGAAGGCCTACAATAATAAATGGGTGATAGTTCATTAAAGGTTTATATGTTTTTTCTGTAATAAACAGGTTCATTAATTGATTGGAATCGTTTTCATAAAAAATTGTTTCGTTGACTAGGGAAAAATATGATGATTCATATAATGTTTTGTCAAAATACCTATCATCTTGTTGTAGTTTTTCTGATGAAATATCTAATTTTAACTGGCGGGGCTCTCTAAAATATTCATTTAAATGATCTCTCTGTGTTTTAGTATTAAATAAATCATTATTAATTTGATCTAAAGTCGACTTCCAATGCCTTTTGTATTGTGCTGCTCCTCCATCTTCTCCATAGAATCGTAATAAGAAGCTGATATAAGAGTTAGTTTTATCATAACCTAATCGATCTAATTCTGATACAATCGCTAGTCTATGTTGTCTAGGTAAACCATTAAAACATAATAAGTCGCGGGTTTTATCTTCCGCTGTTGGAACACTATGTATTGTTTCACGTTCATAGATAGAGTCTGGTTGAATAAACTCTCTTGCGTTGTCTATAGTAAACAATCCTCTTTCCAATGGATCTGTTCTAATACATATTGTTGTCTATATAAAAATTGAAAATAATCATAACCAATTGTTTTGGTAAATTCACTTTGTTGTCCGGCCGGATTATTGGCAATCCAATGATCATAATTCTTAGTAAAGTTTATATCGCCATATATAAAATAAGAATATATTCCATTTAACTTTTCGGCTGTCATGGCCCCATTTAATTTTTCCATCCACCAATGTGAATCTAAATGGAATCCTTCGTGAGGGAATACAAAAACTATTTGCATCATTCTCTTTCTAGCTAGATCTTTTACTTTTTCCGGTATGTCTGCTATAAGGTTAGAAATGCCTTCTAAATAAGCAATTTCGATAAAATAATAATTATGTAAAGGATGGTTTTTACCGTGTACATTTTCATTAAATTTGTTTATGTCCATCAACTTATGATTTAAATCTGCGTATTCATACCACCATTGCATGTTTGATCTTTGAGAAGCAGTAACATTTAAACCATCTCTAAAACAGTTTCCAGGAACATATGGCTGATCTTGTGCAATAGGCCTACCTGATACAGGTCCTTGCTTGAGCTTGTCAAACCACAAGTAAAAAATATCAGTAGGATTGTGAAAAGATCTATCAACTATAAAAGGAGGAACAATTTCCCCGAAACGATCTGGACTTGCAACCGCGTTGGACGGCATACCTATTTCCCATTGTCCTGATTTCCAATGAGGACGTCTAGGTTGTGGAGGATAATCTTTAGCAAACTCTTCCATTGTGAAGTAATGCTCCCATGGCACTTGTATAGAATTTTGTTCTTTTGATTTAAATACCTCATCTATATTGTCTACTCTTTCCCAATTTTCTTTTATGACTTCACCTAAACGTTTTCTATTAGCCCATAGTCGTGGTGAGAGCTCATTATATTTGTCCTCTAACTCCTCATGGCTAAGTGCTGTTATTCTCTCCAATTGATTTGTTATATAGTCTATTCGTCTTTCATAGTCAGGGTGTGACATGGCTTGTAAAATATCTGGAAACATGTCTTCAAAAATATCAAAGCCCATTTCTTTTAATTTTTTATAGAGATTTTGATCTCCTAATATTAAGAAAGGCCTTAAACCTATTATAGGTTTAAAAGTTTTTTCACTTAAGAATATATCTGAATGAATACACGATTCTGTAACTACTGTAAGAAAATGTCTGCTCCAATTTTCAACATCACCTAACGTAGCAATATCATTACAGCTTTGTCCTACCCACTCTGACATTAATGGTTGGTCTTCTATTTCATGTTCTTCATCTAATATAATTGGATTTTTAAATTTGTAATCATTGTGTGGTTCCATGGCTGAGATAATTCCAAAATTTTCTAAGCCTTGATCATGTATCTTATTTAAAAGTGTGACTCTATGATCATGTGGTTTTCTGTTGTAGCACAAAAAATGTTTACCATTTTGTCCAACTGTTCCATCTGGTTTACGGGCTAACTTAGGAGGGTTTATCCATTTCGCCCTTGCATAACTTGCCCAATGATTGTCTATATACTTTAACCAATAACTAAAATAATATCCTTTGTTTGTATTGCCTACATGATAAACTTTATCGAAATTATCTTGTATCAATTGGTGTGCGTCTTTTCTTTTATTAATGCAATTTGTATTTTCCCAGTCTGGTCCTGAGTACACCGCTGCTTCAGTACATGTAGTTTCTGAAATAAACTTTTTTAATCCTTTTAAATCATCACCCAACCAGGTTGAGTTTATCAAACAAATGTTCCCCGGCAATCTATCTAAAAGATTTTGAACGATGCCTGTTTCCATTTTGCTTATAGATGTTGAAGCCTCTGGCCAGCCGGCTTGTGTTGGGTCGTCAAAACCAATTGTATAATATCTATTCATATATAAATGGGTCCTGTTTTCTAATACGTTTTAAGTTCCAATCAGGGTCTATGCTTGCTATCTCTGGTAATTCTTCCTGCCAAGTTTGATCTCTTACTGCATCAATTCTTTCCATTTCTAAAATAAACCGTTCAACCATTTTAGGATTTTCTTTTTGTGAATTCATAAAATCTATAAAACCATTAATGTGTTGTATCAAAGTCTGTATTTTCCATGGTTGTTCGTATGTTTCTTTTAATTCTTTTTCCCACTCTCTCCATACAATTTCTATTTCTTTCTTTTTTCTCTCAGGTAAAATTCCAACGTTTAACCAAAAAGGAAAGTGAACTAGATTTATATTAAAATTAAATGGTTCATCTATTAATCCTTGTCTTAACAATTCACGATGGAAGTCTGGTATGTGCATAGCGTTTTGTATGCTAACTGTAGCATTAATACCAAACTCTACTTTAGGTGTTTTTTCTTTCATTTCTAATCTGTTATTGACCCACTTCTCCCAATCTAAACCTGTACGAACAAACTCTCCTCGAGGGCCGTAGCCATCTAAACTTGCTGACATTGTTACCCTTTTAAACTTACCCCATGAATCTAATATGTTTTGACTTTTATAAAAGAACTGACTTAAATTTGAATTATAAACTAAATGTACACTTGTTCTTCCCATTTCTATAAGTCTATTAATAATCCTATAATGTTCTTCCATCATTAAAGGTTCCCCACCAGCAAAATATATTTTTTCTACTATAGGAAAATAAGGCTCTATTTCCTCCCACAATTCAAAAACTCTTCCAGGTTCCGGAAGGTCAGGTGGTAAACTACCCCATATCTTTTTAGTATCTTTATACCAACCAGAGCTTAGTTGTGGGCCACAGCTACGACATGAGAAGTTACATATATTAGAAAAACGAAAGTCCCAATATGCTAAATCCATATCATCTAATGTTCCGTCTTCTTTTACATTGTCCCATTTTTTTAAATGAGGAGCAAAGTCTCTTGCTGAGGTATTTCTAAAAGATTCATTACCTGTGTCTTCTTCTTTAAAACAATTAACACATTCAGGAGGTCTTTCCCCTGCTAACATCTGCCTTCTGATTCTACGCATAGGATCATCATTCCAAATCTCTTTCAAAGTATTGTTTTTTAGTGAACCTACTTGATGATCTATATTTCCAAGACAACAAGCATACACATCTTTATTAGGCCATGTATGTAAATGTATTACAGGTAATACGCACTTAGTATCTTTATCTGTCATAATCTTTTATCAAGTCATAAAATTCTGGGAAAACATCTTTATACTTTTCTTTTCGTATAATGTCTTGCCTGTTAGTAATGTCAAAGAATCTAAATAAAAGATTCTCATCACGTTCAATTGTTAAGTAGTTTTTTACATTATCATAAAAAATTTCACCTTCAGCTTTTTCAAGTATCTTTTCCTTTATATTTATAGGAAGGATAGCAGGATCATAGTAGTCAGGTTCCGTAACATAGTTAGGCGAAACGTAAGGAACAATCTCTTTAAAATATTCATGAAACTCTTTTAAATAAAATATGTTTAATATAGAAATTGTTTGTAGTATAGAACAAAAGATATTATCATGTCGTTCTTCTAATTCTTTAAACCATTTAATTGTTTCTAAAGTTTTGTCCCATTTAGCAGGGAACCTCATATATTCGTTTCGTCTTTCTATGTCGTCTATAGACCACATTAATTGTACTTCTTTAAATTCCTTCCAAGCATCTTCGTAGTCTTTGCCTGATACTGTTGTGTTTGTAGAATAAACTAAGGTAACATTTTTTGCTACATCTTTTTTAACAAGCTCTTCTAAAAACCCTAGGTGTTTGTCTATAAGTAACGGCTCTCCACCGTTTACATAAACATACCTTAATTCGTCTATGTGTGGTAATAATTTATCCCAAAAGTTTTGATCTTTTGGCCAGTTCATATTAGTTTGTGGAACCTCTAAATAGCTCTTCTCTAAATCTAAAAGTTTCCATTCCTTTTTCCAACGTGAACTTGAAATAGGATTACATGTTCTGCATGCTAAGTTACAATGGTTTCCTAGACGTAGTTCTATAAATTCATAATTAACTTCTTTTAGTGTACCGTCTATGTTTGTTATTTTTATAGCATCTTCTTCTTTAAAATTTAACCTTTGAGATTCAACTGTTCTTTTACTAGGGTTACCGGCTGCTTCAGAGTTCCAACATTTTTTACATTGATCTGGATACTCTCCATTAAGCATTTTTAATCTAACATCATTAAAACTTTCACTGTTAGTTATTTTGTTGAAGTCATATTTAGTGGCCAATAGCGTATTAAAGACTCTGGTTTGTGAGATTGTAAAGTGTGCATTTGAAACACCATCTAGTGTTTCTGCCTCACAACACAAACTAACCTGTCCGTCAGGGTGTGTTGCTAAGTGATTCCACGGTAATGGACAAAATGATTTAGATGCCATCAAACCACTCCTTACCTGGATCATTTAATATCTCTCTGTATGTCAACTCTTGATCTCTTATCTTTTCTAAAAACATTATATTTTTCTTTCCATTGTGTAGACCTTCCCGTAGTTCTTCGCCTTCCCATTGTTGTTCAAAACTTGGCCTTTTGATTAAGGCTTTAAGTGAATCAATATATACCTGTGTCTTCCATGTTTTTCTTGGTTCCATGTATTCTATAAGTTCATTACAATATGGCTCTACAATAGATTTAGGCAACGCGTCTGGTGCCATAATAACATTAGGTGTAAAAGCGTATGTAAATTTAAAATAAGATTTTACATCTAGTTCTGTTACAACATCAAACAAATCTTTTAATCCAAATAGTCCTGGTGTTGTAAGTGTAACATCAAACACCATGCCGTCATCTCCATATTCTTCATTTATCCACAGTCCTTTTTTAAAATTAACAAGCCATTCGTCCCACTTTATTCCTGTTCTTATATACTCACCTATTGCTCCTGCACCATCAATGCTTGCACATATATTCATGCTTTTAAATCCGTTTAACATATTATATAAGTTATAATGTTTATAATCAATTCTACTGAGATTTGTGTTGTAACGTATAGTAATCTCTTTTTTCCTTTTGGAGTCTTTAAGTTGATCCATTATTGTCCAATGTCTTTCCCACATTAAAGGCTCTCCACCCACCCAATAAATTTCTTCTATTACATCTTGATCAACTGCCGCTTGTAGTTCTTCTTCTAAAACTTCTTTTTGGAAGTTTGTTATTTTCCTTCTGTTGTTAGGTTGTAGCCACGGATCTTCTTGCATACGATCATTTATTTTATTCTCTGCCTCCCAAGATGAAGATAGTTGATCACCACACATTCTACATTTGAAGTTACATAGATTAGATAAACGATAATCATATGACACCGGCACCATTGTTGTATGGCCTGTTTCGTCTGTCGTGTCTAATATGTCTTGTATTTTATGTGGGAATAGTGTGTCTACAAAATAGGATCTATATGTATGTAGGTTTAAAACATTCTCATTACATACGACGCATTGAGGAATTGCCTCGCCTGCTAACATACGCTTTCTTATGTCTTTCATATATTCACTATTCCAATGATGTTTTAATGATAAAGGATCAAACGTTACGTCTGGATTTTGTTCTCCTGTGTCAATATATTGTTTCTGAAAGTCTGAATCTTCTCTACTAGCACAACACAAGCGTCGTTCACCTTGCGGGCTAACGTAAGTATGTGTCCATGGTGCTGTGCAAAGATACTTCATTCGTATTTCCATCCATGGTCTGTTAAGACTTTATAAAACTCTGGGAAGAATTCTCTAAAGTCTTCTTTTCTATATTGATCACTTTGTATTACATTAGGTGCAAACAATTCCCATTCTGAAGGTATGCTTTCTTTGCCATTCATAAAATTTATTATTTCAACTACTCTAGGGTCTTCTTTTCCTAAATGCTCTTCTACCACAGGTTTTACATCTTCCGGAATGTTTGTTATACAAAAATGCCATGGACCGTGTACTAAATTTAAATATATATTTTCGCCTTCAAAGTATTCTAAAAATTCAGGTATATACCAAACGTTTAGAGTGCTTACTGTATGAGCAATACATATATGATACTTATCACTATGTTTAGATATATACTTTAACCTTTTAAAATTTTCTATAACATGATCCCATTTTGCTGGGTGCCTCATAAATTCATATCTATTTTTTATTCCATCTAAACTAAAATCCAATTGAACCTTTTTAAATTGGTTTAATATTTTAAGTTTCTCATCGTCCCATATTGTTCCGTTTGTATTATAATGTAAAGATATATCTTTTGAATAACCTAGTTCAATGGCCTGTTCTAATAGCTTCCATTGTTTCTTCATTAACATAGGTTCACCACCGTACATGTCGATATATTTTATCTTAGGTAAATGACTGTGCATATCATTCCAAATAGCACTATCATCTTCAAACGATTTATTAAACTCTCTAAAATATTCTTTAAACTCTAATGCACCTGAGGCTTTATCTCCATAACCATCATGTAAAGCTAAGAACTCTTTGTTCCAAAAAGAACTATTGTCTGGACCACAAGTTCTACATTTTATATTACAAGTTGTTCCCATATTAAGATCTAATATTTGAACCTGTGTACTTCTGTCAAACTCTGCTCTGCCTTCATTGTCTGTAATTCTTTTACTTTTTCTACCAACGTTCTCTTGGCTCCAACAAGAGTTACAATGTGGGTCTTGTATTCCTTTATCTAAATTGTGTCTAATTTGATTTGCTGTATGACTATTAATAGCCTCGTCTAAACTATTTTTACGAATGTTTAACACATTACCCAACTCATCTTGATAAGGAATTGTTTGTAAACAGCAGCTCGTACATGTACCTTTGTTGTCTACACGAACTCCTTTGTCTAAATTAACACAGTAGAAGTCACTCATCATAATCGCCTAACGGCTCGTCTATGTTTTTATTATCAGGATCTAATATCCAACCTTCTTCTTTTGCTATTCTGTTTAGATCTTCCTCTCCAACGTTGTCTCTTGTACTATCGCCAGATGTTAATGTTGCAATATTTAATATTGTTGGTGGCAAAGCATCTAGCCAATCTGTTAATATTTCAGGAAACACACGAATATCCTTTCCTCTCCTTATATCGTATTGTTCATAAAATGATTTAAAGTCTCTCCACAATGAGGTTTTAGAACTTGTGCGCCTATGTGGTGCGTCAACATGATCTAAATAATCTATTAAACGTTCTATATTTCCTCTTTCTATTCCTGTCCACAAACCTTTGTCGTCTTGTGTGGCATACCAGTCCATAAGTTTCTTTCTAACATAAATTTTAATGTGATCGGGTAATGCTAGTGGACTTTGAAAACTAGGGAAACGTAATAGATTCAAAGTAACTGTTGGTGACTTTGTATTTTTAATTAGTTTTAATTTATAAACATGATCTAAAAATTCTGTAATTGAAAACAAGCATAAACTATTAATAGTCATCATTATATGAAGGCCTTCATAGTTTCCTTCTGCAATAAAACGTCGCATGTTCTTGTCCCATGTTTTCCATATAAAATTGTCTCTTACATACTCTTGATGTTCTCCGTAACATTCTGCGCTTGTGTAAATGTGAAACTTTTTAATGTCTTGGCTTTTCTTAATTAAATTATCTAAAATTTTCTTTTTACATATTAAGTTACTATTAATTGCCAAACGCATTTCAGGACGTGCTTTCATTTTCTTAAACAGTTTCCATGTCTCTCCTGACATTAACGGTTCACCACCTGTAACTCTCAGCTCTTCTAATTCATCTGCTAGGCCTCCATCCCACCAATCCCAGAATGCTTTTATATAAGGATTTGTTTCAGGTGTTACTGCATCTCTTCCAAAAGGCTCTGTCCATTTACCATCTTGTTGAAACGCTGCTGCACCATCACTAACTAAATTCTGATAAGGTCCATCCTTCTTAATATCTTTAGCCCATGTAGTAGAGAAACTTGCATTACAATAACTACACGCTAAGTTACATACTCTATCAAATGCTATTTCAAATGTTTTTAAATTTGTATTATCATTGAAGTCTGCGTTGTATGCTATGTCTAATTGTTCAGGTGTATATATGTTGGATTTAAATATCCTGTCTGAAGGGTTCTTATCTCCTGGTATGTCTTCCATTTTCCAACAATACTCACACTCGCGAGGACGATCACCTTCTTGCATCATCTTACGCATTGCTTTTTTGTGTTTTGTGTTGTGTATGGCTGAAGGGTTTCCTTCTAGTTCTACTAATGGAATTTTATGTGCCGGAGGGTGATGACAGCTAGCAGTTGTCCCACTACCTAACCATGTAGTAGCGTTATACCATTTGGCACCACAGAAACTTGCAGACTTAGTATCTAAGTTTTCTTTTCGCCACTTAATTAACTTTTCTACTTCTTTAGACATTCCATTCCTCCAGTAGATGTGCCATTCCAGGATATACCTTTGTAAAGTCCTTTCCCCTTCTCATATCATAAGCCTTAATAAAATTAACAAAATCCTTTCTAAATTTTAGTTGTGTTGGTTCTTGTAATAAGTAATGACACCAACGTTGAAGTTGATCATACTCTTCTAAGTATAGCCTTGCCCACTTATCAGGCGAGTTGTATTTTAACCAACGTTTACCTTGCTTTAAAAATATACCTACAAAATATTTTCTAGTGTCTACATCTAATAACGTTGATTGTAAGTGAGGAGGCCATCTTAAATAATTTAAACTAATAGGAACCCTATTATTCTCTAAACATTTATTAAATTCTATTCTTAGTTTCATTACATCTTCTATAAAATTATAAAATCCATGTAAACACAATATATTCAATGTTGTCATTATAGCAACAAGCGAATTTGTTTCTGTTAATATTCGTCTACAGTTTTCATACCAGTAGTCGTAATCAATTCCGTCCCTGGCATACTCTGCATATTCCCCTGAACTTTCAACACTTGTATAAACATCTATTCTATCTACTTTATCTTCTAACCGGTTTATATACTTAATTAATTTATCAATAAGTTTTTTATCTGTTCCTAAATTAGTATTAATTGCTATTTGTAACTGTGGTTGTGGATTGTCTATTATATATTCAAGTGTTCTCCACACATCTTTTGACATTGTAGGCTCTCCACCAGTAACTCTAAAGACCTTTAAGTGTGGCAATACTTCTGGCATATATTTAAACCAAGCTTCCATATAAGGGTTGTCTTCACTACGCTTATATGGAAACTTACCTACCTGTTTTAGATATTCTAAATCATGGTTGCCATTTTCTACAGGATAGTTGCCATGTTCTTCTACATCTTTCATCCATGTAGATGATATGTCCGGACTACAATAAGCGCAGGCAAAATTACATGAATTGGCAAACGATACTTCTAGGTATGAAGGATAAACATCATCAGCCGGTGAGCTGTTAGCAATTTCTTTAAACCTATCCCATGCCCACCAATCAGATGTTTTGTAATGTCTATCTGAGAAATAATTTTTATCTAAGTCCTCTATTTTCCAGCAGTAGTCACATTCCTTTGGACGGACGCCGTTAAGCATCTTAGCTCTTTGTTCTTTTTTATAGTGTGAGTTGTGTAGTGCTGCTGGATTAGCTTTTACTTCTTCTACAGGGATCTTATGTGCTGATGGATGGTGACAGCTATGGTTGAATCCATTTTGAAGGTACAGAGTTGTTTGTAGCCACTTGGCGCTACAAAATGAAGGACTAACTGTATTAATCTCATCACGTTTTAATTCTAAAACCTTTATTCTTTCTTCATTAGTATTGATCATTCACTTCTTACCAATTCCCATAAATCTCTTCAATGGATTAGATTTACCATTTACAAAATCCCAAGGGCCTTCATAAGGTAACTCGTCTAACATAATATAATCGGTAAGGTTATTTTTAAATGCAAACAAATCTATATCTTCGTATGCTCTAACATGATCTTTTTCACTAAAATCATTATTACCTTGTATTATATAATGTGTACCCTCGGGTATATTATCAAACCACGTATCATATACTTTCTGACTAACGTGTTCTGTACTTGTATTTATTACTAAATCAGGTGTGTAATCGTAGGAATACTTAGACATACACCCACCCCAAGTAGTGTATTTTTGTGCACACCACTCTAAATAAAATTCTTGTTTATCAACACAGGTTATATCCTCAATGGTTAACATGTCTGCCAACACACCATACCAGGATCCAAAAATAATACATGACTGAACCCGTGGAAAGCGCTGGTTTACCTCGTCTACTAACCAAGCTTTTGCGTTTATTTGACTTGGCCAAAAAGCATCAAGTCCATCTGGGTGGGTTCTAATTAGTTCCATCCAACGTTCTAGTTGTGTGTGATTAAAGTTCATTTTCTATTTTCCTTGCAAGACTTTGTATTGATTCCGGGCCAGGGTGTCCTCCATCTTCTGTATAGTCTATTTGTTGAAGTTTCATCTTTTTAAATTTCTTTTCCCAGTACATAAGATGTTTTGTTTCGTTCAAATCAAACCATGTCCATTCAATTAGTTTTGTATTCCCTTTACACATCATTTCAACAGAGTCCATTACTAATTTAGAATATTCAATTAAGTTTAATTCGTTTCTTTGTATAAAATCACTATATGGCTTGTTTAACCATGGGCCTATTTTGTCAATATAATCTGGCTGTCTAAAATCTCCTATTCTAAAAAATGTTGTCCAACCCATCACAACCATATATGGCCAGCCATTTTCTTTAACTTGATCTATAAGTTTCATCCAGAAATGAAAATTAGATTCTGCTGGATAACCAAAATTGATTACCTGCCTTTGTGTTTTAAGAACATTATGTAATTTTTCTTTATCTTGTAATTGATATCCTGCTGTAGTGGAACATCCAAACAATAGAACAGATTCTTTCCATTTAGTATAGTCAGGCAGTTGACGATCTCTATTAGTTTGCAATCCATTAAGATCATTACCTTTTGCTGTTGCTATAGGTTTGTAATATCTACTTCTCATGGCATAAGGAGTATCTCCATCTAGGTTCCCTAATGGTGTGTCATAGATTTTCATTTTATTCCTTTCCATATTACATTGTTTTTAGGCATCCATTTATACCCTTCTTCAACATCTATATAATAAACGTTTTGTAAAAACTCTGAACCCGGGTCAACATCAAACCAAAATCTAGATTCTAATTTTATATTTTTAAATGAATCTAATTTGTATGGCTCTCTACTGTGGCCTGGAACATGTCTTTTATGTTGATACAAGGCATTCATTCCTTTTGCATCAACATCATGTGTCATGTATATTATTTTAAAACCTTCTTCTTTTGCTTTCTTTACACAATAGTCCCACAAATAAAATCCTAATTGATTGTGTCTAAATTCTTTTAATATGTGATAACGACAAACTCTAACTGCAACATCAGGTGTTCCCACATAAGTATCTGGCTCATAAGAACAAAACCCTGCAATCTTATCAAACTTATCGTAACGACTATTGCATGTTATTAGTAAAGGTGTTCCGGGTGTTGTCTCTACATTATATTTGTCGGGAGTAATAGATGTATTACCCTCTTCTAATGCTTGTTCTTGAATTAACCTTACTGCTGACTCAAGTTCAGTGCCTTTTATGTCGTCAATAATCTTATGCATTCAAAGTCCTTCTGTCCATCAATTGATGCTATTAAATAATGCCTTAAATCATTTCCCTTATGATAAACTGCATGCTTATATCCTATGTTTAAAAAGTAACATCTTTTTGTCTTCATTTCAACTACTTTGTGTTCTCCGTTTACCCAAAAATGATTTTCAACTCCTTCGTTGCCACTTAAAGGAATGATTACCCTCATGGCATAAGTTGTATTATAATCTATGTGTGGTGGTACCTGTCCTCCAGGACGCATGCGAGAGAAACGAACCCGTATCAATTTATCGTGGAAAGCTCCATTGAGATGATGTTGTAGTGTGGAGTCCTTGTAAAAATCAACGGGTTCGTCCCAATTATGTTCGTCCATAGAGAACGGAATCTTGCGTGAAATTTTTTGTTTGGTTGTGTATGTTGAGGCGTCTTCTAATTCTTCTTGTTTACGACATTCTGTTAAATGGAATGTTTCTACGTCTTTGTAAGTATCAGATGCAATTGAATTACTAGCTACTGCTAGGCCTCTGTGTGATGTGAAATTATCTTGCCACTTGTCATAATGTTCCCACAGAAAATCTTCTATGAGATTGTAATCTAATTCTATTGGTAGTTCGGCAATATGTGGATAGTGCCTCTTGTTATATTTTAACATCTCGATCAATCATCCTAATAAGTTGTCCACCTAGATCTAAAGGATGCCAAATAACTCTCCTGGCTGTCCTGTGATGTACTTCGTGGAACCCTTCACCTAATGTTAATAATCCTACCCACATATCACTATGAGCTTCTCTGCCCCTATGTGAAAATGTGAATACCAACGATCCTATCATTTTAGCAAACCCTGCTGGAATAAGCCAAGCATATAGTAGTGCATAAGGATCTATAATAGTTAATAGTATTGCCCAAACACCAACGACATGCCAATAATATTTAACTTGTGATCTGTGTAATTTGTCTTTTAATAAATCCCTAACAAATTTGAAATTTATATCTATAAGAACTTGTCCAAAGTATGCTAACATTACTCCTCTATAATAAGGCGAGTGTGGGTCTTCCTTTGTGTCAGCATATTTATGATGTTCACGATGATTAGCAGCCCAAGTAAGAGCAGGGCCAATCATCATTATATGAGGCCCGAATAATAATACATATTCAAACCATCTAGGGCATTTAAAATTTCTGTGTGAGAAATATCTGTGATATCCCATTGTAACACCCAACATAATATAACAATACATGCCAACTGCAATTGCTATTGTAGCGGGTGTCCAATTAAATAGGAATAAAGAGAGAACAGCGGTTACTTGAGCAATAAGCTGTCCTGCCAAAAGGGTTACTGGTGCCCATGATTTGTTTTGTTTAAATACTGCTTTTCTCATTGATCCTTTACTCTGGAGCGAAATTTACGAACTGTTCCATCATAAAATAACATACGAATCCAAGGAGTACCTCTCCTCATTCTAGGGACTGTATATTCCCAACCTTGATCTTCATTGTCTACCCATATGACGTGATAGCCTATCCAGCGGTTGCTCGGATACCACCTGGCACGTCCTCCCTCCGCAATCAACTTTTCCAATGTCCAAAAATAGCAATTGTTCTTCGAAGTAAAGAGCCTAACAGGCCAAGACCAGAAGAATATCAACATCAGGAAGAAGGTAAATAATACTCTAAGTTTCAATTTCATTCCTATAAGAGTATTTATAGTAGAACTAAAGCAGTTTTATCATCTCTCTCATAGAGATTTATAAGAGTTTATTGATTCTTTTAAGTCTTTTGGTGTTGTAGAATTATAAATACACTATAACTTATATAATTTCTTTGTCATATACCGTATAGCGGCCTAATGATGTGCTTAACCAATTTAGGGGACAAGGAAACCATGAAAAAATTACTGTTAATCGTAGCTACAATGGCTATGTTCTCAGCAGGAAACGTGTTTGCTGATCAAACAGGAAACTGCGTGGCTGGTACTGAATTTTGTGAAAACAATAATCAGACTACCACATCTACCGGAACCAACACGAACACCAACACGAACACCAACACGAACACCAACACTAGCACAAATACGAATACCAATACCAACACGAGCACTTCGACGGCCACAAACACGAACAACAATACGAATACCTCGACGAACACCAACACGAATACGAATACGAACGTGAACACCAACACGAACACCAACGCTAATACTAACGTGAACACGAATACTTCTACCTCGACGAACACCAACACCAACAACAATACCAACGTGAACACGAATACCAACGCTAACACGAACACAAACACGAATACCAATACGAATACCAAC
>Ga0206683_10000013_pt1 | contig 112252 bp, 115 predicted proteins | sample M280m12015metaG_FD_155483 | JGI IMG/M metagenome (GOLD analysis project Ga0206683, IMG submission 155483) | Ammonia-oxidizing marine archaeal communities from Monterey Bay, California, United States - M2 80m 12015 | ecosystem: Environmental > Aquatic > Marine > Intertidal zone | place: USA...
CAGTAACACGTGCAATTTTTTCAATTAAATCAGGGTTATTCATGGCACCTAAGCCAACGTTATGAGGGAAAACAATGGCGCCCTTTAAATTGGCATGCCCATGCACAGCATCAATTCCCCAAATAATAGGGATAGCTATTTCAACACCCTCATTATCAATTGAGGCATTGTAGTATTTGTCTGCCATTTTAAGCCACGTTTTTGAGTCGGCGTATGGCAATGGACCCGGAGCAGAATTTCCCCCACTCAACACAGAGCCCAATCGGTATTCTTTTATTTCTTCAGGAGTTACAGACCCACTATCGGCCTGAATTACTTGCCCTACCTTTTGTTCTAAAGTAAGATTAGGAAGCATTTCATCAATTTCAGCTTCAATAGTAGGGTCTAATGGTAAAGGCTCTAAAGTGGCCCATAAATCGTTGCTTTTAGATTTTTTTGATGGATTACAACTTAAAAAAAGGATGGATGTTACACACAAGGTAAGTGCAGCATAACTCAGAAATTTGGTGGTTTTCATTTTGTAGTTTTTAGTTTGGTACTCTTGTACCTTTTTGTAAATGCTAAAGATAATAAGAAAGTATATGAAGTGAGAATAAAACAAACCCTCAATAAAATAAAGAACTTACAAATATATTAGCACACACTCATAGTTTAATCTATAATAAAAATAGATTTAATACATTTAAACATATAAAACATCTGTTATGAAAAAATATTTTATCACTTCATTTACTTTTCTATTAATTTCCTTTATTTCTTTTTCTCAAATTCAAACTCCTCAGCCTAGTCCTTCCTCAACATTAATTCAAAAAGTTGGACTTATAGACGTGAAGATTGAATACTCAAGACCTTCAATGCGTGGTAGACAAATTTTTGGTGGTCTTATTCCTTATAATGAAGTTTGGAGGACAGGTGCAAATCAAAACTCAAAAATAACCTTTAGTGATGATGTAAGAATAGGGACTTCAAAACTTTCTAAAGGAACTTATTCAATATATACTAGACCATCTTTAGATTCCTGGGAATTAATATTGTATAAAAAAATAGATAATTGGGGACTTCCATCTAATTGGGACGAAAGTCAAATTGCATTAAGCACTATTGCATATTCATATGCTTTACCTTTTCAAATTGAAACTTTTACAATTGCTTTAAATAATTTGAATAATAACGGAGCTACTTTAGATTTTTTTTGGGAAAATACTTTAGTTTCATTTGGACTCAATACATTAACTAAGGAAAAAATAATATCTAGTATAGAAAAGACATTAGATGAAAGCACAAATTCCCAAGATTATTATAAAGCAGCTGTTTTTTATTTGGAAGAAAATTTAGATATAAATATGGCTAAAAACTGGATTGACAAGTGTTTTGAACTTAGAAAAGACCCCCCATATTGGATGTTAAACCAAAAAGCTTTGATTTATTTAGCTTTTGGTGACAAAGAAGGTGCTTTAAAAATAGCTAATCAAGGACTAGCTATGGCTAAAGAAACTAAACTTAAAGATTCTATTAAGACGTTAAGTGATACTGTTGAATACGTCCTAAATAATTAATTATTTTTCGAGTTTATATAGTTGAAAAAATATGAAAATATTGTGGTTAATAAAGCTCCAATTAAATTTAACCACAAGTAACCAATATCTGTAAAACTATATATTATAAATATAAGTATTTGTGATATGCAAGCCGCCCAAAAAACGTCGTTTCCTTTTATTTTCTTAATAAAGAAAGCGATTAAAAAAATACCTAAAATTGTTCCGTAAAATATAGATCCTATAATATTTACTAATTGTATAAGATTTTCAAATAATGTTCCAAAATTTGCAAAAATTATAGCAATTATTCCCCAAATCAATGTAAACCATTTTGATGCATTAACATAGTGTTTTTTTGATCTAGGCTTAATATGATTCCTTTTGTATAAGTCAATAACAGTTGTAGCAGAAAGTGCATTAAGTTCTGATGCAGTGGAAGACATAGCAGCACTTAGTATAACAGCTAATAATAAACCTATAATTCCTTTTGGTAAGTAATTTAATATGAAATATATAAACACATAGTCCTTATCGTTTGTTTCTATTTTTGAATTACTTTGATTAATTATTCCTTTTACAGTATTTCTGTAATCTTTTTCTGTTTTTTGTAATTCTTTTATTTTATTTTCAATTCTTAATGTAGATTTATTTTGTTTTTTCCTTTCAACAAAATCAATTTGAAGTTTTCTTTTATCACTTTTTATTAGATTATAACTTTTATTTAAATTATCATAATCATCTTTTTCATATTTTTTTAAATATTCAATTGCTTGAGGGTTAAAATGAATTGGAGCTGAATTAAATTCAAAAAAAACAAATACCATTACTCCAACAAAAAGAATAAAAAATTGCATTGGAATTTTAAAAACAGCATTAAAAAGAAGTCCCAGTTGACTTTCTTTAATAGATTTACCAGATATATATCTTTGAACTTGACTTTGGTCCGTACCAAAATAAGATAAAGCTAAAAATAATCCACCCGTTATTCCACTCCAAAATGTATATCTTTCATTTAAGTCAAAAGAAAAATCTAAAACTTTCATTTTTCCTCCCAAACCAGCTATGTCTACAGCATTAGAAAAATTAATATTTGGAGGAAGAGAGTTTAATATTATAAAAAAAGCTATAAACATTCCACTCATAATTACAAACATTTGTTGCTTTTGAGTTATACTTACAGCTTTAGTACCTCCACTAACGGTATAAATAATTACTAACACACCAATAGCAATATTTAAAAGTTTTAAATCCCAACCTAAAACAGAAGATAATATTATTGCAGGAGCATAAATAGTTATTCCAGCAGCAAGTCCTCTTTGTACTAAAAATAATATAGCAGCTAATGTCCTAGTTTTAAGATCAAACCTTTGTTCCAGAAATTCATATGCTGTATAAACTTTCAGTCTATGGTATATGGGTATAAAAACCATGCAAATTATAATCATTGCAAGAGGAATTCCAAAATAAAATTGTACGAAAGTCATCCCGTCATTAAACGCTTGGCCAGGTGTAGAAAGAAAGGTTATTGCACTAGCTTGAGTAGCCATAACTGATAGACCTATTGTCCACCAATTAGATGAATTACCTCCTTTTAAATAATCATTTAAATTTTTATTATTTCTTGTTTTAATTACCCCATAGCTAACTATAAAAACTAGGGTACTAATTAGTATTAACCAATCGATTTCTTCCATATGTTATGAAAATAGATTAGTTATAATGTTAAAAAATATGATATATGAAATATTAATTAAAATGACGATAGTATATGATTTATTCCACTTAAACATATTATTATACTTTACAATTATTAAAAATATAGATTATAAATTCATTTTTTCAATAGTATCACAAAATAAACTAGTAGGAAATCCTAAAACATTGTTATAACACCCCTCAATTTTGCAAACTCCAATATGACCTATTAAATCTTGGATTCCATAACTTCCTGCTCTATCTAAAACATCGAATTTATTTATATAATAATTTATATCCTCATTTTTTAAAATATTGAAGTAAACTTTAGTTTCTTGATTAACTATTTTTTGTTGATCTTTTAATGAAATACAAATTGAGGTAAATACCTGATGCATACAGCCACTCAATAGATTTAACATTTCTTTTGCCTCAACTATATTTTTTGGTTTTTCAATTGCTTTATTATTAAACCAGACTATAGTATCAGATGTGATTAGTAATTCATTTTTTTTTAAACTATTTAAAAATGGAAAAGATTTTTTTTTTGAAAGAAAATCTGTTATTTCAGACTTAATAAGATTTTTTGGATAGCTTTCTTCAATTTTTTGGAAGACTATTTGGAAATTGATTTCTAATTCTTTTAGAAGTTCATGCCTTCTTTTTGAAGAAGAAGCAAGTAAAACTTTATAGTTTTTCAAATATTCTGAAATCATAAAATTTAAATATTCTGACTAGAATCTTTTAATTTCCAATTATTTTGAACTTTTAAAGTTTGTTCAATTATATCTCTAACACATCCTTCTCCTCCTTTTTTTGGTGAAACATAATCAGAGATACTTCTTACTTCTGGAATAGCATCAAAAGGACATGTTTTTAAACCTACATATGACATAGGATTAATATCAGGTATATCATCTCCCATATATACTGTTTCTTCACTTGACAGCTTATTGGATTTTATATATTTTTTGAGATCTTTTAGTTTATTATTAGATCCTAGTAAAATGTTTGTTACTCCAAGGTTTTTTAATCTTAATCTAATACCATCATTATGTGCCCCTGAAATTATAGCAATATTATATCCATTTTCTATAGCATGTTTTATAGCAATACCATCTTTTGTATTAAAAGTTCTAGATTCATTCCCTGAAGAATCAATCATTATTAATCCATTTGTAAAGACACCATCAATATCAAATACAAAATTTTTAATAATATGGAGTTTTTCTTTATAATTCATTTTTTGATTTTATTATTTCTTTTGTTAGTTTATCATATATTTCAAAATACTTTGTTTCTTTTAATAAATTTAAGTGTTTTTGAATTGTTATTTGATCATTTCTTATTGCAGGTCCAGTTTGTGCATTTTTTGGAGACAAATAATTTAATTTATTTGCAGTTTCATTAATTAATGGATATAAAATATCAGAATTTATATTATTTGATTTTAAAATTTCTTCTGCTATTAAATTCATATAATTAGAAAAATTATTGGCAAAAACAGCAGAAATATGAATTAATGTTCTTTGATCATTATTACATTCTATTACTTTATTAGAGATAAGTGAACAAATAATTCTTATTTTATTTAATATTAACTTAGAATTTGCTTCAATTATAATGGGAATATTAGTGAACGGAATTTTTTTATTCTTACTAAATGTTTGTAATGGATAAATAATGCCATGATTTTTGTGTTTCGATAACAGTTTCATATTAGTTGAACCAGAAGTATGTACTACAATACTATTTTTATTTATATTTAATTCATCACTAATCTTTGAAATAGCATTATCGCTAACACATAATATATATAAATCAGCTTTTTGAATTTTTTTTATATTATTACAATAAGAAATGTTATTAAATAAATCTTTTGGAGGATTTTTTTTTCTTCCAAACACCTCAATTAATTTAAGATTTTTAGTTTCTATAATTGCTTTGCAAAGGTGATATGAAATATTACCTGTTCCAATGATAACTATTTTTAACATATCTCAAAAATACAAATAAAGTATAATGATGGAGGACTAGATTTTTTTATTAGGTTTGCAAAAAAAAATAAACATGAGTAATAGAACTTTTACTATGATTAAGCCTGATGCAGTTGAGAACGGTCATATTGGGGCAATCTTAAAAAAAATTAATTCAGCTGGTTTTAGAATTATTGCAATGAAATACACTAAACTTAGTTTAGAAAAAGCACAAAAATTTTATGAAATCCATAAGGAAAAACCTTTTTTTGATGAATTAGTTAGATTTATGAGTAGAAGTCCAATTGTTGTTGCTATTTTAGAAAAAGATAATGCTGTTGAAGATTTTAGAGAATTGATTGGTTCAACTAACCCTGCAGAAGCAAAAAAGGGAACAATTAGAAATTTATATGCAACATCTATGGGTGAAAATGCTGTTCATGGTTCTGATAGTGATAAAAATGCTGTAATTGAAGGATCTTTTCATTTTGATCCTAGTGAAATTTTATCTTAAAACAATTTTATTAATAATTGTTTCTCCAATCTCATTATTTAACAAATCAATTATTTTTTGTTTGCCATAGCTTAGCTCTTGTCTTAAAACAGATGAAGAAAGATTAACATAAAGAGTTTTATTTCTTAAGTTTAATTCAGTTGTATAAGAATTTATATTAGAGCCCATAGTTTTTTTCCAAAGATCTTGAATTTTAACATTGTTTAATCCTCCACTTAAGGAATTTTTATCTATAAAATTATCTATAATTAATTTCATACTTTTCATATCAAAGTTTCTTTTCATAATTCAAACATTTTATAAGATGAATTTATTTCTTTAATAATAGTTTCTGTTCGATTGTAATCTGTATCTGAAATAAACAATTGTCCAAACTCATCATCATTCACTAATTTAATTAATTCTTTAACTCTTTTGTTATCTAACTTATCAAAAATATCATCTAATAATAAAATTGGAGATGAATTAGATTTGGTTTTTAAATAATCAAATTGAGCAAGTTTGAGGGCTATTAAAAAAGATTTCTGTTGCCCTTGACTTCCATATTTTTTTATAGGAAAATTGTCAATTTCAAAAATCAAATCATCTTTGTGAATTCCACAACTTGTATATTGAACAATTCTATCTTTTTCTATGCTATTTTTTAATAAATAATCTAATGATTCATGATTAAGTTGACTATCATAAGAAATATCAACTTTTTCTTTGTTTTGAGATATGGAATTGTATCTATTAATAAAAACTGGAACAAAGTTTTTAAAAAAATCTATCCTTATTTTATAAATAGGTGAACTAAGCTCATATAATTGGTCATCATAAACTTTTAAAATATTAATATCAAAGTTGTTATTTTTTTTAAAATATTTTAAAAGAGCATTTCTTTGATACAAAATTTTTTGATAACTAATTATATGACTTAAATATGTTTTATTGTTTTGAGAAATGACATTATCAATAAACTTTCTTCTATTAGAACTTCCCTCTTGTATTAAATCTCTATCATATGGAGAAATCATGACAACTGGAATTAAGCCTATATGATCTGAAAACTTTTTATAAATTTTTCCATTTCTCTTGAATGTCTTTCTTTGCCCTTTTTTTAAACTACTAATAATTTTTTCGGATTTATTCCCTTTTTTAAAATTACCCTCAATAACCATAAATTCAGCTTTATGGTTAATAGATTGGGATGTTACAGAATTAAAATAACTTTTAGTCATGGCTAAATGATATATAGAGTCTAATACATTTGTTTTTCCAACACCATTATCCCCAACAAAGCAGTTAATCTTATAATCGAAAACAAATGCTTTAGAATCAATATTTTTATAATTGATCAAGGAAAGTTTGTTTAGGATTAAAGAATTCATTTCAAAATTTATAAGGTATATTTAGGAACTTCATTGCAAATTATATAAAATAATTAGTTTTTTCTCCTAAATGATTAGAATAAAATTTTATTTTTACGCAATTATAAAATTTAAATATGGCAACCTATAAGAAAAAAGGTTATAAATCGAGATCTAAAGATTTTAATTCATCAGTAAAGGATAGTACAACTGCAGAAGTTTTTGAAACATTAGATGTTAGTGCCTCTAGAACTGAAATGATAGTCTCAAAATACCAAAACTATATAATTGGTATTGTAGGATTATCTGTCATTATAGTTTTAGGTTATTTAGGATATGAAAATTTTATTCTTCAACCAAAGACGGAGGAAGCCAATAATGAACTTTTTACAGCTCAAAACTATTTTAATAAAGCATTAAATGATTCTGAAAACAAGGATTCTTTATTTTTATTATCACTAAATGGAGGAGAGGGTAAATATGGGTTTTTAGATATAATTAATAATTATAGTGGAACTGATGCTGCTAATCTTTCATATTATAGTGCAGGAATGGCATATTTTAATTTAAATGATTTTGAAAAATCTATTGATTTCTTGAAAAATTTTAAAAGTGATGATGAAATTTTAAATGCTTTAGCAAAGGGTGTAATTGGTGATTCATTTGCTGAGCTAAATCAGTTAAATGATGCTTTAGATTCATATAAATTAGCTGTAAATTCAAGTTCAAACAAATTTTCATCTCCAAAATTTTTATTAAAAGCAGGTAATATTGCTACTTTATTAGGGAAAAAATCAGAAGCTTTAAATTATTACAAAAAAATTAAAGAAGATTTTCCAAAATCTCCAGAATCTATACTGATAGATATTCAAATAGGAAAAAATTCTTTAAAAAATTAATATGTCAACAGCATCTTTTAAAATTGACATAAATAAAATTCCTGATGCATCTAATATAAAATTTGGAATAGTTGTTTCAAATTGGAATAGTGATATTACTAATAATTTACTAAAAGGAAGCTTAGATCTTCTAAAATCTAAAAATGTTTCTAATAATAATATTAAAGTTATTAATGTTCCAGGAAGTTTTGAACTTATTTATGGATGCAAAAAAATGCAAGAACAGAATGTAGATGTAGTTATTGCAATTGGAAGTATAATTAGAGGAGAAACTAAACATTTTGATTTTATTTGTAATGCTATTTCTATTGGAATTAAAGATTTAAACGTTTCTAAAAATTGTCCTATAATTTTTTGTGTTTTAACCGACGATACAATGCAACAAGCCATTGATAGAAGTGGAGGTAAATATGGTAATAAAGGAACTGAGGCAGCTATTGCAGCTATAAAAATGGCTCTTATTTAAAATATTTTTATTCACTATAACTTAAATTAAGATTAGTAGTGCGCACGAGAGGATTTGAACCTCCAAGAGATATTAATCTCACTAGGCCCTCAACCTAGCGCGTCTACCAATTCCGCCACGTGCGCAAAATTAAGTAGTAACCTGGCTGGGGTTCGAACCCAGGACCCTCTCCTTAAAAGGGAGATGCTCTACCAGCTGAGCTACCAGGTCTTAGTGATTTGGCTGGGGTTCGAACCCAGGACCCTCTCCTTAAAAGGGAGATGCTCTACCAGCTGAGCTACCAAATCTTAATAAGAATTTAATGGCTGCAAATATAGGTTCAATAAATTTATTATTCAAAGAGAATTTCTTATAAATTTGTCAAAAATAGATCTTTAAATTTGAAAACTTCAAAACTTCTAATAGACTCAAATGTAATTATACTTGGATACATGGGATGTGGAAAATCTTTAATAGCCAAATCTTTAGCAAATATTTTAAATTTAAAATGTATTGACCTTGATTGTTTGATAGAAATTAGAGAGAAAATGAAAATTTCAGAAATTTTTCAAACTAAAGGTGAATTAGAATTTAGAAAAATTGAAAAAGAAATTTTATTAAATGTTCTAAAATCTTCTAAAAAAACTGTTATTTCTCTTGGCGGAGGAACACCATGTTATTTTGAGAATATGAATGTTATAAATTCCAATTCTAAATACGTTTTTTATATAAAAAATTCTAATAAAATATTATCTAAAAGGCTTTTAAAAGAAAGAAAAAATAGACCTATTATATCTAAAATAGAGTCTTTAGAGCATATGATGGAATTTGTTTCTAAACATATTTTTGAAAGAATGCATTTTTATAATATGGCAAAATATAAGATAGATGCTGAAAAAAAAAAGATAGAAGAAATTACAAATGAAATTATTGAAATTCTCAATCAATAATTGCATAAGATTTATTTTTATCAAAAACTACATTTACGTTTTCCTCAATTGAAGTTGATAAGGAAATTCCTTTGAAGTCAATTTTTATTGGAAATTTTTTATGGTTTCTATCAATTAAAACAGCAGTATTGAAATTTGATAAAGGAATATCTAATAAATACTTAACACCATAAATAAGAGTTTTTCCAGAATTTAAAACATCATCAATCAATACAACAGATTTATTTTTCATTTGAATCAATTCAAAATCAAACTCTAAGTTATTAAAGGGTTCTTTTTTATTAATATTTAAACAGCATAAATTAATTTTTGAATTAGAAATAATTTTTAGTTCATTTTTTATCAACTCTGATAGAATATATCCATTTTTATATATACCTATCAAAAATATTTCAGATTCATTTTGGTTTTTCTCATGAATTTGAAAAGCAATTCTCTTAATAATTTTATCAATTTTATTTTGATTTAATATTTTATTTTGTTGTCTCAATTGGTTTGTTTAATCACATAAATATAGCTATTCTCATAACAATATTATATCTATTTTTTTAGATCAAAAATATAAGAAAATTGTATCTTGCGCCATATTAATTTGATTATGAGAAAATTTTTTCAAATTCTTTTATATAATTTCTTTTTGATTTCTCTTATCTATTCATGCTCTTCTGATTCTAGTGAAGAAGAAGTTGTGCCACCTAAAGATATCGGTCCTCAGTACACTACAGAGAATGATTCAATAATAGAATTTCTTCAAACCCATTTTTATAATTATGAGGATTTTGAAAATTTATCCTCTAATCAAAAAGTTGAATTAGTAATTGATACTATAGATGGAGATAATTCTACTAAAACACCTCTTTATGATCAAGTTAGTACTATGTCTATTAGTATTGAAGATGAAAATGAAGATATGGTAGCTCATAATTTATATTATATAATTAATAGAGAGGGAAATGGAGCTAATCCTACTGTAGCTGACTCTGTTTTTGTTACCTATAAAGGGATGTTACTTGGGAAATCAACTTTTGATTCAAGAAAAAATCCACTTTGGATGGATCAAACTTCTGTAGTTCGTGGTTTTCAAGAATTTACACCCCTACTTAAAAGAGGGGATATTATTATTAATAATAATGGGACTTATTCTTTTGATAATTTTGGAATAGGAATGGTAATATTTCCTTCCGGATTAGGCTATTATAATAATGCTACTGCATCAATACCAGCATATTCTCCTCTAATTTTTCAAATAAATTTACATACACTAAGTACAGCAGATCATGATGCAGATGGTGTTGATTCAATTAATGAGGATATAAATAATGATCATCTGTTTAATAATGACGACACCGATTCAGATAATATACCTAATTATAGGGATTATGATGATGATGGAGATGGTGTTTTAACTCCAGATGATTATGATTACGATGGAGATGGAGTTGCTGATGATACAGATGGAGATGGAACTCCTAATTATTTAGATGATGATGATGATGGAGATGGGATTTTAACTAAAGATGAATATGATTTAGATGGAGATGGAGTTGCTGATGATACAGATGGAGATGGAATTCCTGATTATTTAGACAATGATTAAGTTTAGTTATAAGTAAAAAGACAAAGCTAAAAGATATATTTTTCCTGTAGATGTAATAAATTGATTTTTATTTCCAACAGGATTTTTCATATAATTTATTTCATTTTTTTCAAAACCTTTATCTACTCTAATATCAATTTCAAATCTTAAAAACTTAACACCAACTCCGTATTGTAAACCAATTCGGTAATCAGTTTTTAGATCACTTATACTCAAATTATTAAGATCTTTTACTTTTTTATTATATTCAAATCTCGGACCTGCAAAAATATTTAAATATTTAAATGGTTTATATCCTATTAGTACAGGAATATCAATTTTTGTTTCATTAAAATCAGTAACAACATCACGTTTAGGCACTAAAAATAAATCATAACTATTTTTGATTCTTGTATAATTAATTTCAGGCCTTAAATAAATTTTTTTAAAATTAATTTTAAAAAATAAACCAAAATGTTCACCATTTCTTGATTCATAATTATTTGTTGGAAATCCTAAATTTAAAGATTCTATCTCTAAAGCGACATTTAGATGGCTATTAAAATTTATCCCAGCTTTTAAACCATATTCTAGAGATATAACCTGTCCAGATAAATTATGAAAGTAAAAAAATAAAAAAAATAGAATTAAGTTTTTCACTTATTTTCTTTTGATCACTCTAATAACTGAATCAATAATTGATTCAAAATTAATTCCATACTTTTTCATTAATTGTTGAGGGGTTCCAGATTCACCAAATGTATCATTAGTAGCAACAAATTCTTGAGGAACAGGATTGTTTTTGACTAAAACTCTTGCAACACTTTCTCCTAATCCACCTAGATAATTGTGTTCTTCTGCAGTCACTACACATCCTGTTTTCTTAACTGATTTTAGAATCGCTTCATCATCTAATGGTTTAATAGTATGAATATTTAAAACATCTGCAGAAATACCTTTTTCATTTAGAGCTTTAGCTGCTTCTAAAGCTTCCCAAACTAAGTGACCAGTAGCAATAATGGTAACGTCTGTTCCTTCTTGTAATTGTATAGCTTTCCCTATTTCAAAGGTTTGATCTTCAGGTGTGAAAATTGGTACTGAAGGCCTTCCAAAACGTAAATAAACGGGTCCTTTGTAATCAGCAATAGCTATGGTTGCAGCTTTAGTTTGGTTATAGTCACAAGGATTTATAACAACCATTCCAGGTAACATTTTCATAAGACCTATATCTTCTAAAATTTGATGTGTAGCTCCATCTTCACCAAGAGTAAGTCCTGCGTGAGAAGCACATATTTTAACATTCTTATTTGAATAGGCAATTGACTGACGAATTTGATCATAAACTCTTCCAGTAGAAAAATTTGCAAAAGTACCTGTAAATGGAATTTTACCTCCAATTGTTAGACCAGCTGCAATTCCCATCATGTTAGCTTCTGCTATTCCTACTTGAAAAAAACGTTCAGGGTTTTCATTAATAAATTCATTCATTTTTAATGAACCTATTAAGTCTGCACATAAAGCAACTACATTAGGATTTGTTCTTCCAAGTTCTGCTAATCCAGCTCCAAATCCACTTCTCGTATCTTTTTTCTCTTTATAAGTATATGTTTTCATTTATTAGATTTAGTAGTCTCCTAAGGTTTCTTTATTCTGTTCTAGTGCAGATGCTAGTTGTTCGTCATTTGGGGCTTTACCATGCCAAGCATGAGTGTGCATCATAAAATCAACTCCGTTACCCATCATCGTTTTAAGTAAAACACAGACAGGTTTTTGTTTTCCAGTTAATGATTTTGCTTTTTTCATTCCATTCAAAATTTCACTTAAGTCATTTCCTTTTTCAATTTCAACTACAATCCAATCAAATGCTTCAAACTTATTTCTTATACTTCCCATTGTCAATACATCATCAGTTGATCCGTCAATTTGTTTTCCATTTAAATCTATAGTCGCAATTAGATTATCAACTTTTTTTGCGGAAGCATACATTATTGCTTCCCAATTTTGACCTTCTTGAAGTTCACCATCTCCATGAAGACTGTAAATTAAATTTGGATCACCATTTAGTTTTTTTGCTTCGCAAGCACCAATCGCAACTGAAAGCCCTTGTCCTAATGAACCTGAAGCAATTCTGACACCAGGAAGACCTTCATGAGTTGTTGGATGACCTTGTAATCTAGAATCTAATAATCTAAAAGTACTTAACTCTTCAATTTTAAAATACCCTACACGTGCCAATACACTGTAAAAAACAGGTGAGATATGCCCATTAGATAGGAAGAATATGTCTTCCCTATTTCCATTCATGTCAAAACCTTTTTTACGATTCAAAATTGTGGAATATAAGGCTACAAAAAACTCAGCACAACCTAATGAACCTCCGGGGTGTCCAGAATTTACTTTATGTACCATTCTTAAAATATCTCTACGAACTTGAGTAACGAAATCAGATAGATTATTTAATTGAGTCATTTAAAGTTTTTTATATTGAAAATCAAAAGTATAATTAATAGGGATTTAATAAAAATATTATCTATCTATTTACCATGAGATATATTCATTTGTTAATAAGCTATATGAAATGTTGATAAAATAAATTATTTCTAAATTTTATAGATTAAATTGTACATATAATTATCTTTATAATTTGTGAAATTAATATGGAATTTGAATTAAATGTTACTGATTTAAAATCAAAAGCGAGAGCAGGCATTATAACTACTGATCATGGAATAATAGAAACTCCAATATTTATGCCTGTTGGTACTGCTGCAACTATTAAAGGTGTTCATCAAAGAGACATTAAAAATGAAATTAATTCTGATATAATATTATCAAATACATACCACTTGTATTTAAGACCTGGTGAAAATATAATTAAAAAAGCAGGGGGGATTCATAAATTTATGAATTGGGACAGGAATATTTTAACAGATAGTGGTGGTTATCAAGTATATTCCTTATCAAATAATAGAAAAATAAATGAAGAAGGGGTGGAATTTAAATCTCATATTGATGGCTCATTTCATTTTTTTTCACCCGAAAAGGCTATTAAAATTCAAAAATCAATTGGAGCAGATATAATTATGGCATTTGATGAATGTACACCATATCCATGTGAATTTAATTATGCTAAAAAATCTATGAAAATGACTCATAGATGGTTAGAAAGATGTTATAAAGAATTTAACAATTCTGCACCTCAATTTGATTATAATCAAACCTTATTTCCAATTGTTCAGGGTAGTACATACAAAGATCTTAGAACAGAATCTGCTGAATTTATTGCCAATACTTTAGCAAAAGGAAATGCAATTGGAGGACTTTCTGTAGGTGAACCAGCAGAAGAAATGTATGGAATGACTGAAGTAGTTTGTAATATTCTTCCAGAAGATAAACCAAGATATTTAATGGGTGTAGGAACTCCAATAAATTTATTAGAAAATATTTCCTTAGGTGTGGATATGTTTGATTGTGTAATGCCTTCAAGAAATGCTAGAAATGGAATGCTTTTTACGATTGATGGAACTATTAATATCAAAAATGAAAAATGGAAAGATAATTTTGAAGTAATTGACCCTAATGATTATTCCTTTGTGGATTTAAGTTATTCTAAAGCCTATTTAAGACACCTTTTTATAATAAAAGAAGCTTTAGGAAGACAAATTGCAACAATTCATAATTTAGCATTTTATATATGGTTAGTAAAGGAAGCAAGAAAACAAATAATTAAAGGCACCTTTTCAGATTGGAAATCCAATATGATTAAAAGAATGAATAATAGATTATAATATTGAAAATATTAGATAGATATATAGTTATAAAGTATTTAAGCACTTTTTTTGTTATGCTTCTTCTTTTTATTCCAATAGGAATTCTTGTAGATGTTTCAGAAAAGATTGATAAATTCAAAGAATTTGATGTTCCATTTAATGAAATAGTTAGCTACTATATGGATTTTGTATGGTATTTTGGCAATACTCTTTACCCTCTTTTTGTTTTTCTTTCTGTTGTATGGTTCACCTCTAAAATTGCCAATAATTCTGAAATTATAGCTATCCTAAGTTCAGGAATATCTTTCAATAGATATTTAAGACCGTTTATGATTGCGTCCTCTATTATAGCTATAATAGCTTTTTATTCAGGTATGTTCATTGTACCAGAAAAAAATAAAAGTTATAATGAGTTTTCTTATAAATATTTAAAAAAAGGAAAGAAATCAAGAACAACATCTAAAATATATAAACAAATTGATGAAAATGATTTTGTTTATGTAAGTAATTATAATCCTACAAGAGAACTTGCTTACGATTTTTCTTATGAGCATTTTGAAGAGAATACTTTAAAATATAAAATAAGTGCAAGAAATATAAGATGGATCAAGGAAGATAGTATTTATAGATTAATGGATTACTTTAAAAGAAGTTTTGTAGGTGATAATCAATTTATTGAATCAAAAAAAGTTCTAGACACTATTTTTTCATTTAAAATTAATGAACTCTCATCTTTAAATTATATGGCTGAAACTCAAAACTTTTTTGAATTAAATAAGTTTATTAGACAAGAAAAAGAAAGTGGTTCCCCACTAATTAATAATCATTTATTAGTTAGACATAAAAGATGGAGTCTTCCTTTATCAACATTTGTATTAACTTTATTAGCCGTTTCAGCCTCTTCATTTAAAAGAAGAGAAGGAATGGGTGTAAATTTAGCTTTTGGTATTATAATGGCTTTTACTTTTGTTTTTTTTGATAAATTTTTCTCTGTGATGGTTGTTAAATCAGGTCTTTCCCCTTTTTTAGGTGCATGGATCCCAAATTTTATTTTTCTTAGTCTTGCTATTTATTTTTTAAAATATGCAAAAAAATAAATTTAACAGTTTAAATCACTTTTATTTTATGATTTTTATTTTTGGATTTACTGCTATTTTAGGTTCCTTAATTTCTGTTGGTTCAGTTAAACTAGTTTAGTAAAGAATGTTATTAGCTTCAGTTTGTTTATTTTTCTTAATATTTTTATTAGGAAAAAAAGTATTTTTTTGAATTTTATATCTTTTATTTTAAATGGAATTCTTAAGTTAAAACAAAAACAAAATTGGTGTAAATTATTATTTTATCTTTGATTATAATTTATCTTTTATTATGGAATATTTAGATTTTGAGGAACCATTAAAAGAGTTAGAGGATCAACTTCAAGAATGTAAATTAATTGGAGATAAAAGTGAAATTGATGTTTCTGAAACTTGTAAAAAGCTAATAGAAAAAATAAAAAAAACTAAAAAGCAGATATACAAAAATATTTCTCCATGGCAAAGGGTTCAACTTTCTAGACACCCATCTAGACCTTATACATTAGATTATATTAAAGCTTTAACAAATGATACTTTTTTAGAGCTTCATGGTGATAGAAACATTAAGGATGATAAAGCAATGATTGGAGGTTTGGGAAAAATTAATGATCAAACTTTTATGTTTATTGGACAGCAGAAAGGATATAATACTAAAACAAGGCAATATAGAAATTTTGGAATGTCTAATCCTGAAGGCTATAGAAAAGCTTTAAGATTAATGAAATCAGCTGAAAAATTTAATATTCCTATTGTTAGTTTAATAGATACACCAGGAGCATACCCTGGCTTAGAAGCTGAAGAAAGAGGTCAAGGTGAAGCAATTGCTAAAAATTTATTTGAGATGTTTAAACTAAAAACACAAATAATTTGTATTATAATTGGGGAAGGAGCATCTGGAGGTGCTTTAGGAATAGGAATAGGAGACCATGTAATGATGCTTGAAAACACTTGGTATTCTGTTATTTCTCCAGAATCATGCTCTTCAATTTTATGGAGAAGTTGGGATTTTAAAGAACAAGCAGCAGAAGCTCTAAAACTTACCCCAAACGATATGAAAAAAAATAAGTTAATTGACAAAATTATTTCTGAGCCACTTGGTGGTGCCCATAGAGATAGAGAAAAGACATTTTATAATGTTAAGAATGCTATCCTAAATTCATACAATTTTCTTAAAAAAAAGAAATTAAATAAACTTGTTGAGGAAAGAACAAATAAGTTTATTTCAATGGGTGAATACAATTCTTAAATTTTGTAGATATTAACATTTTTTTTTCTTTGTTAACAAAAACTTGTTTGTTATATATAATATAATTTTAACGATATAGAATTATGTTTTCTTAAGTTTACTATATGGATAATGCTAAACCGCTTTTTGAAAGGTCTAATAAAAAAACTCCTGTAGTTTCTTTTGAAAGAGGAAAAATACCTCCTCAGGCTTTAGAATTAGAAGAAGTAGTTTTAGGTGCTATGATGATTGATAAGAAGGGAGTTGATGCAGTAATAGATATTTTACACCCATATGCATTTTATAAAGAGGCTCATCAGTTTATTTTTGAAAGTATTATTAAATTATTTGAAAATACTGAACCTATAGATTTGCTTACAGTTTCAGCCAAATTAAAAAAAGAAGGTAAGCTTGATAAAGTTGGAGGAGACTATTATTTGGTTCAATTAACCCAAAAAGTTTCTTCTTCTGCCCATATTGAATATCATGCAAGAATAATTTTACAAAAATATATTCAAAGAAGTCTAATTAAAATTTCTACAGAAATAATTGAGGATTCTTATGATGAAACACAAGATGTTTTTAATCTTTTAGATTTAGCCGAATCAAAGTTGTATGATATAACTCAAGGAAATATTAAAAAATCTACTGAAACAGCTCAGAGTTTAGTGATTCAAGCTAAAAAGAAAATTGAAGAGATCTCTAATAAAGATGGTTTAAGTGGAGTTCCTTCTGGATTTTCTGATTTAGATAAACTTACTTCAGGATGGCAACCTAGTGATTTGATAATTATTGCTTCTAGACCAGGAATGGGAAAAACTGCTTTAACTTTATCTATGGCTAGATATATGACTGTAGCTAAAAATATCCCTGTAGCATTCTTTTCTTTAGAAATGTCTTCTATCCAACTTATAACTAGATTAATTTCTTCTGAGACAGGTTTATCTTCAGAAAAATTAAGAACAGGAAATTTAGAAAAGTTTGAATGGGAACAGTTAAATGTAAAAGTTTCCTCATTAGAAAATGCTCCTTTATATATAGATGACACACCTTCTTTATCTATTTTTGATTTAAGAGCTAAAGCTAGAAGATTATCTTCTCAGTATGGAATTAAACTTATAGTTATTGATTATTTACAATTAATGACTGCAGGTGGAAGTAATAAAAACGGAAATAGAGAACAAGAAATATCAACTATTTCTAGAAATTTAAAAGCATTGTCTAAAGAATTAAATGTTCCAGTTATTGCATTATCTCAGCTATCAAGGGCAGTTGAAACAAGAGGAGGAAGTAAAAGACCTATTCTTTCTGATTTAAGAGAATCTGGTGCAATTGAACAAGATGCAGATATTGTTTCATTTATTTACAGACCTGAATATTACAAAATTGATGAATGGGATGATGAGGAAAGAACACCTTCATCTGGTCAAGCAGAATTCATTGTTGCTAAACATAGGAATGGAGGTTTAAATAATATTAGATTAAAGTTTGTTTCAAGTTTAGGTAAATTTGAAAATATTGATAATTATGATTCCCCTTTTGAATTTCAATCAAAAATAAATCAGGAAGGACCTAAAGTTAATCCCGATCAGGCATTTGAAAGTGGAAGTTATAGAGAAGAAGGTGAAGATATGCCTTTCTAGAAATAAAGCTATTTTACTTTATTAACGATTTCTGAAAAAGCCTCTGGGTTATTCATAGCTAAATCAGCAAGAACTTTTCTATTAATAACAATTTTCTTTTCTTTTAATTTTCCCATAAGTTCAGAATAAGATAAACCATGAAGTCTAGCTCCAGCATTTATTCTAGTTATCCATAATGCTCTAAAAGTTCTTTTTTTGTTTTTCCTATCCCTATAAGCATAGGACAATCCTTTTTCAACAGCATTTTTAGCTATTGTCCAAACATTTTTTCTTCTTCCGAAGTATCCTTTAGCTTGTTTAAGTATTTTTTTTCTTCTTTGTCTTGAAGCGACAGAGTTTACTGATCTTGGCATAATTTAATTTTTTAGATTAGGCGTCATAATAATGAACTTTAAGCCTTTATCTTGGTTATACTTAATTTATTATTAAACCTCTATTTCAAACGTAATTGTTTTTTTATATTATCGCTATCACTTTCATGCACTAAAGTTGAGTGAGTAAGTGCTAACTTTCTTTTCTTAGATTTTTTTGTCAATATATGACTTTTAAAAGCATGCTTTCTTTTAATCTTTCCAGTTCCAGTTACTTTAAACCTTTTTTTAGCACTAGATTTTGTTTTCATTTTAGGCATAATTTCTTGCTTCTAATTATTTTTATTTCTTTGGGGCCACAAACATAATCATTTTTTTTCCTTCCATAGTAGGTAAAGACTCAACTTTTCCATATTCTTCTAATTCTTGAGCTAATTTTAGCAATAATATTTGTCCTTTTTCTTTATAAATGATAGATCTTCCTTTAAAAAACACAAATGCTTTTAATTTAGCACCATCCTTTAAAAATTTAATTCCATGTTTTTTCTTAAACTCATAGTCATGTTCATCTGTATTTGGTCCAAATCTAATTTCTTTAACGATTACTTTAGTTGATTTAGATTTCATTATTTTCTCCCTTTTCTTCTGTTCATATAAGAACTTTTTATATTCCATTATTTTACATACTGGGGGAGCAGCCTTAGGAGATATTTCTACTAAATCTAGCTCTTGTTCTTTAGCTATCTCTAAAGCTTTATTAATGGAATAAATACCAACATCAACATTATCACCAACAAGTCTTATTTCATTGGCTCTAATATCCTCATTGATTTTATGTGGATTTTTTTTAATTATTCTAGCAGGTTGTCTGCTTCTTTTTCTTCGAATTGCTATAGTTGTATATTTAAATTAATTAAAATCTTTTATTATTTCAGATGATTTATCATTAATGAATTTACTTAATTCCTTAACAGATTTTTCACCATAATCTTTTCCTCCGTGACCTCTAACTGAAAACATATTATTTTTTATTTCCTTATCGCCAATAATTATCATGAAAGGGATTTTATTTAATTCAGCTTCACGAATTTTTTTTCCAACAGTTTCATTTCTAGTATCGGCAAGTGCGCGAATTTCGTCATTTTCTAGTAATTTTAAAACTTTTTCAGTGTATTTTTTATGTTTTTCTCCCACTGGAATTAAGATTACTTGATCAGAGGTTAACCATAAAGGGAAGTTTCCACCTGTATGTTCTATTAAAATAGCAATGAACCTTTCCATACTGCCAAATGGAGCTCTATGTATCATTACAGGACGTTTAAAATTGTTTTGACTATCTACATAACATAATTCAAATCTTTCAGGAAGGTTGTAATCAACTTGTATGGTTCCTAACTGCCACTCTCTGCCAAGAGCATCTTTTACCATAAAATCAAGCTTAGGACCATAAAAAGCAGCTTCTCCATATACAATTTTATATTTTATATCTTTTTCTTTTGTTGCATTGATAATTGCTTTTTCAGCAGTTTCCCATACTTCATCAGATCCTATATATTTTTCTTTATTATTAATATCTCTTAATGATATTTGAGTTGTAAAGTTTTCAAAACCTAAAGAACTAAAGACATATAATACTAGATCAATTACATTTTTAAATTCAGAGTTTAGTTGTTCTTGGGTACAAAAAATATGTGCATCATCTTGAGTAAAGCCTCTAACTCTAGTTAATCCATGAAGCTCTCCACTTTGTTCATATCTATAAACTGTACCAAATTCAGCATATCTTACAGGGAGTTCTTTATAACTCCATTGTTTTGAATTATACATTTCGCAATGATGAGGACAATTCATAGGTTTAAGTAAGAATTCTTCTCCATCAGCAGGAGTTGAAATTGGTTTAAAACTACTTTCACCATATTTTTGATAATGACCAGATGTCTCATATAGATCTTTATTTCCTATATGGGGAGAAATAACTTGTTTGTATCCAGCTTTTTTTTGTGCCTTTTTTAAAAAGGATTCTAACCTTTCTCGCAACTCAGTACCTTTTGGAAGCCATAAAGGTAAACCTAAACCTACTTTATTAGAGAAAGTAAAAAGTTCTAATTGTTTACCTAATTTTCTATGATCTCTTTTTTTAGCCTCTTCAATTAAATTAAGATATTCATTTAGTTCCTTTTGTTTTGGAAAAGATATTCCATAAACCCTTGTAAGTTGCTTTTTATTTTGATCAGCTCTCCAGTATGCACCTGCTACACTCAAAAGTTTAACTGCTTTAATAAATCCGGTATGAGGTAGATGTCCTCCTTTACACAAATCAGTAAAATTATCGTGATCACAAAAAGTTATAGATCCATCTTCTAAATTTTCGATTAACTCTACTTTATAGTCATTTTCTTGTTTCTTATAATAATCAAGTGCTTCTTTTTTTGCTTTTGATTTTAATTTAAATAAATGTTTTTCTCTACTAATTTCTATCATTCTTTTTTCAATTCTTGGAAAATCTTTTTCTGAAAGAATATGTTTTCCAAAATCTACGTCATAGTAAAACCCATTTGAGATTGCAGGACCTATTGTTAATTTTATATCAGTGTAAAATTCCTCTAAAACTTGAGCTAATACATGCGCAGAAGAATGCCAAAATGCTTTCTTACCTTCTTGATCTTTCCAAGTGTAAAAAATAAGTTTTCCATTTTCCTTAAGTTTAGTAGAAGTTTCAATAGTTTGATCATTAAAACTAGCAGAAATTACATTACGAGCTAATCCCTCGCTTATTGAAGAAGCTATTTCGTAAGGAGTGATATCAATTTTATATGATCTTGATGCTCCATCTGGAAAAGTAATTTCAATCATTTATTTAGTTAGTTATTATAACAAAGATAAGATCATTGAATTACTTAACAACTTTACCTTCTTTTTTTTTAAAAATAGAATTCATAATGTTTTTGAGCCCCTTAATTCCAAAAAAAATGGATAAAATGCAAATGATAATGCTAATTAATAATACAGGAACAAACCATGGGTGATCTTCGTTTTTAAAAGATTGAAAAAGTAGAGTAGGACCAATAAACATTAAGAAAAGAGAGAAAAAAATATTTTTAAAGCCCTTTATAAAAAGATTAACTTTCATTTTTGTAGTTTTTTATAGCATCTCTAACACTTTTATATTTGTTTAATAGTTTAGAGGCTTCATTTTTATTAATTCCAACTGTATCCATAACTATTTTAGTTCCTCGATCTACAAGCTTTTCATTAGAAAGTTGCATGTCAACCATCTTATTTCCTACGACTCTTCCAATTTTAATCATAGTCGTACTTGAAATCATATTTAAAACTAGTTTTTGAGCTGTTCCAGCTTTCATTCTAGAGCTGCCAGTTATTACTTCAGGTCCAACAACGACTTCAATTGGATATTTTGAAATTAATGAAATTGGACTTCCCGGATTACAAGTAATACATCCAGTAGGTATTTTATTTTTATTACAATTTTCTAATGCACCTATTACATAAGGAGTAGTTCCTGAAGCAGCAATCCCAATAACAAAATCATTTGAAGAAATTTTATGTTTTAAAAGATCTTTCCAACCTTGATTTGTATCATCTTCTGCATTTTCAATACTTTTTCTTATAGCTCTGTCTCCACCTGCAATTACTCCAATAACTAAATCTGTATCTACTCCAAAAGTGGGAGGGCACTCGGAAGCATCAACCACTCCAATTCTCCCACTAGTACCTGATCCTATATAAAATAATCTACCACCAATCTTTAATTGTTCAATTACTTTATTAATAAGCTTGTTAATTTTTGAAATTTCTTTTTTTACACAAAGTGAAACAGTTTGATCTTCTGTGTTTATTATATTTAAAAGTTGTTCAACTGATTTGCTTTCTAATTTGTCATATTTAGAATCGGATTCAGTAATTTTATCAAAGTTCATTAACTATTTTTAATCAAAGGTTCCATCTGGAGCATCTTTTTTTGATAATCTAAAATAGTCAAATTCAGAAACTCTGTAGTAACCTAAAGGAAATTTTTCAGGATTTGATTGATTTATAATATTTCCTTTAATTACCGAGCTAGCAGTGCTAAATGGTCTTCCGCTTTGTGCACCAGCTTGAGCTGTTAATATGTTGAGATAATTATAACCCTCATCTGTCAACCCTGAAATCTCAATATTAACATATTCATCATAATTAAAATATTTTGTTTTGTCAATGAAAAAAGAAAAAGTGAATTGGTTACCATCGATATACAAATCTCTTGAAACTAAATAATCATATTTATTATCAACCCCAAAAGGACCAAATTTCCAAAGGTAATAATCTCCAACTCCTTTTGGGTCAGTAAAAGTAACAAGAAGTTCAACCTCATCAGTATTAAGAGATTTTCTATTTCCAAAAGTTACTGATTCAATGGGTGGGATTTTTATTAATTTTTCAGATGAAAAATAACTTTGTCCGTCATAATCAATAGAGATTTCGTAATCTTCTTCATAGTCAGAAAAATCAATGGTATTAGAATAATATTTTTTTTCAGTATTATAATTTAAAGTAACTTTTCCTTTTTGAGTTTTAATAAAAACTTTAGCATTATTGATTTCTGTATTATTTTCACTAAAAAAGGGAGCAGTTGTACTGACTCTTACTATCGAAGTAGCAAATTTTTCATTTAATTTTTTAAAAACGGTAGCATCGATTACTATTCTTTCATCAGAATAATCAGTGTCGATGTCTATGACTTTTTCGCAGCTAAAACAAAGGAAAATGATTATATAGAAAAAATATTTTTTCATTTAAAATTTAAAATTATACGTTACACTAGGAACAATACCAAAAATTGAAATTTGAACAGCTTCGTTTTTCAATGTGTCTTCATTTTGTTGAAAAGTTATAGAATTTGCATTGTCTCGATTATAAATATTATAAAATCCAAAAACCCATTCACTTTTATAATCTCTTTTTTTGTTTTTATTAGGGATAAGAGTTAGAGACATATCAAGTCTATGGTAGTTTGGAAGTCTATTTGAATTCCGCTCCCCATAATTTGGTATCGTTAAATTCATATATGTGTATTGCCCTACAGGATAATTTGTTGGTTGTCCTGTTTGAAATATAAAATTAGTATTAAATGTTAATTTTTTATTCAATTTATAATTGGACACAAAACTAAAGTCATGAGTTTTGTCATATCCAGTATTATACCAATTTCCCATATTGATTCCAGTTTCATAGATGTTGTGTCCTGTAGTTTTTTGTTCTGATTTTGAAAGGGTGTAAGCAACCCAGTAATTATGTCTGCCTTTATTTTTCTTAAATAAAAATTCCATTCCATATGCTCTAGCTTTTCCTGCTAATAATATTCTTTCTACAGCTGCGTTAGCAACTAAATCAGCTCCTGGTATGTAATCGAGTCTGTTTTTAATTTTCTTATAAAAAATTTCAGTTTCTAATTTATTTCCATTTTTTAATTGTGAATGATAACCTAATGCCCACTGATCTAATTTTTGAGGCTTTAAATATGGGCCACTAGGAGCCCAAACATCTAATGGAGCAGGTGCATTAGTGTTAGATATCAAGTGAATGTATTGATTTAGTCTATTGTAACTAGCTTTAATGGATTGATTATTAAAATTATAGGATAAATTAAACCTTGGTTCAAAATTGTAAAAAGATTTTATGACTTTAGAGTTTTCAGGGTTAAGGTATTCTCCAATTATTTCTGCTTCTTTATAAATACCCAAATTTTCGTCGAAGATTACTGGATTATCGTTTAAATATCTATTTAAACCATTTTGCTTGAATCTTAAGAACTGATTGATTCTGAAACCATATCTAGCAGAAAGTTTCGAGGAAATCTTGTGATTTACATCAAAATAAGCTGCATTTTCAAGTGCGAATTTCTTGTGAAGTTTTTTAAAGTTTATTCCAGACTCGTTGATTGGTCTAATTTCACCTGGGTTAAACTCATAATATATTGAATTTAAACCATAATTAAATTGAATTGAATTAGAGAAGTAATTCTTTAAATCGTATTTAATATTTAAGTTTTTAATTCCAGAATTCCAGTTAAACCCTACAAAGTCTAAAGTTAAGCCGTAGTAATAATCACTAAAAATTAAAGAAGTATTAGAAAATGTTTTTTCATTGATTAAGTGATTCCACCTTAGGTTAAATGTTGAGTTTCCATATGTGTTAGAAAATGTATCGCTAAGTTTAAATTTGTCTCTACCAAAATATCCAGAGAAGTACAAAGTGTTGTTTTTATCTATCTTATAGTTTGATTTAGTGTTAATATCGTAAAAATAAGCTACGTTTTCAATATCAGTAAATTTCAAGAAAAGGTGAGCGTAAGATCCTCTGGTTGCAATTAAATACGATCCTTTATTCTTTTTTATTGGACCTTCACCCAGAATTCTACTAGATATTATTCCAATTCCTCCACTTAGTTTATGCTTTTTACTGTTCCCATCTTTTTGATATACATCCAAAACGGAAGAAAGTCTTCCTCCATATGAAGAGGGTATACCACCCTTAAAAAGTTTAACTTCTTTTATTGCATCAGAATTAAAAATAGAAAATAGACCAAACAAGTGAGATGAACTGTATATTATGGCTTCATCAAACAAAATTAAATTTTGATCCGCAGCACCCCCTCGAACATTGAATCCACCCGTTCCTTCACCTGCATTTGATACACCTGGAAGTAATTGAATAGTTTTTAAAACATCAGATTCGCCAAATAAAACAGGTGTTTGTTTAATAGTTTCATAGGATAAAATATTTAAACTCATTATAGGTTTTTTTATATCTATCTCTTCAATATCTTTTATTACGATTACCTCATCTAAATTTTCAATATTTTGTTCTAAATAATAATTGGTATTAATATTATTTGTTAGATTAATTTTATTAATACTTTTTTTATAACCTATTGAACTTATGTGTATTTCATAATTCCCTTTTGGAATTGTTATTGAATAAAAACCATAAGTATTTGTAATTGTTCCAACATTTATACTTGGAATAATAATATTAGCACCAATTATAGATTCATTGTTATTAACATCCAAGATATAACCATTCAAAGTAAAATTATCTTGTGAATAATTAATTATAGATATAAATAGTAGAATAAGATTTAAGAATAAAAGCTTAAGATGATTCACTAATTAAAATAAAATTTAATTATTAAAGCAAAATATATGCCAAAACATTTGAAGTTTATAAAATTATATAAATTTTGATTCTAAATTTAACTTAATGGTATCTAAAAATTCTTGAGTGTTTAAATAATGAGATTTATTTAATTCTTTACCATGTATTAAAAGAGCAAGATCCTTAGTCATTTTTCCATTTTCAATAGTTTCGACACATACTGATTCAAGATCTAGGCAGAATTTTATTAATTCTTGATTATTGTCTAATTTTCCTCTATGAGCAAGACCTCTTGTCCAAGCAAAAATGGATGCAATTGGGTTAGTTGAAGTTTCATTTCCTTTTTTGTATTCTCTATAATGTCTTGTGACTGTACCATGAGCAGCTTCAGCTTCCATGGTTTTACCATCTGGAGTAACCAAGGTAGAGGTCATTAATCCTAAGGATCCGAATCCCTGTGCCACTGTATCAGATTGAACATCACCATCATAATTTTTACAAGCCCAAACAAAACCTCCATTCCATTTCATAGCAGCAGCAACCATATCATCGATCAACCTATGTTCATAAGTAATACCAGCCTTTTTAAAGTTATTTTTGAATTCAGTATTATAAACCTCATGAAAAATATCTTTAAACCTTCCATCATAAGCTTTTAGGATTGTATTTTTTGTAGATAAATATAAAGGCCATTTTTTACTTAAAGCTTGATTCATACAGGATCTAGCAAAGCCATATATAGATGAATCAATATTATACATGCTCATAGCTACCCCATCTTCTTTAAAATTATAAACTTCCCAAGTTTTAGAAGGATCTCCATTTTCTGGTGTAAAAGTCATTGTAAGTTTTCCTTTTCCATGAGTAACAATATCTGTAGCCTTATATTGGTCCCCAAATGCATGTCTACCTATGCATATCGGCTTTACCCAGCCTTGAACATATCTAGGAACATTATTCATTATAATAGGCTCTCTAAAGACTGTTCCTCCTACTATATTTCTTATGGTACCATTAGGAGATCTCCACATTTTTTTAAGTGTGAATTCTTTTACCCTATCTTCATCTGGAGTTATAGTTGCACATTTTATACCTACATTGAATTTTTTGATTGCTTCAGCAGAATCAACAGTAACTTGATCATCTGTAAAATCTCTATTTTTTATGCCTAAATCAAAATATTTGATTTTAATGTCTAAATATGGAAGAATAAGTTTGGTTTTTATAAAATCCCAAATTATTCTAGTCATTTCATCTCCATCTAACTCAACTACTGGATTTTTAACAACAATTTTTTTCATGAAAATTTTTGAAATTAACTTTTAATTTCTTTAATCCTAGCTTTTTTACCTCTTAGTTCTCTAAAGTAATAGATTCTAGACCTTCTTACTTTACCACGTTTATTAACTTCAATTTTTTGAATTGCAGGCAAATTAATGGGAAAAATTCTTTCAATACCAATTGTACCTGACATTTTTCTAATTGTAAATGTCTTTGTTAGACCAGATCCTTTAATTTGAATAACAACACCTTTAAAAAACTGAGTTCGGACTTTATTTCCTTCTCTAATTTCATAATAAACTGTAATTGTATCTCCTGATTTGAAATTTGGGATTTCTTTTTTTTCTACAAATTCATCTTGAACGAATTTTACTAAAGATTCCATTATGTAAGATTTTAATTAAATTAATATAACATTCACGATTATCGTCAGCGGTTATATCAATTGGATTGCGAATTTACCATTTTTTTTTATTTCATGGAAATTTGGCTAATTAAAAAAATTCGGACGGATTTTTTTAGTTCTTTCCAAAGCTTTTTCTTCTCTCCAATTTTCAATTTTTGCTTTGTTTCCAGACAATAATACTTCCGGAACATTCATATTACCAAAATTTGCAGGTCTTGTATAAACAGGAGGGGCTATCATTCCATCTTGAAAAGAATCGGATAATGCAGAAGTTTCATTACCTAATACACCAGGTATCAGCCTTATAATTGAATCACATAATACAGCTGCAGGAAGTTCGCCACCAGAAAGAACATAGTCTCCAATTGATATTTCCATTGTAATAAGCTTGTCCCTAACTCTTTGGTCAACTCCTTTATAATGACCACAAAGAATTATTAAGTTTCCTTCAATAGATAATTTGTTAGCAATCTTTTGATTTAATATTTCTGCATCCGGAGTCATATATATAATTTCTCTATAATCTCTATTTTTTTTTAAAGAATCAATACATTTATTAATAGGCTCAATCATCATTACCATTCCTGGCCCGCCTCCAAACTGATAATCATCAACTTGTTTTCTTTTATTTGAAGCATAATCTTTTAAATCATGAAAATGAATTTCTACAATTTTCTTTTCAATGGCTCTTTTAATTATAGAGCCATTAAATGGACTTTCAATTAATTTAGGTAAAACGCTTATAATGTCAATTCTCAACATATTTATTCAAAAATTAGTCTTTCTTTTTCTCCATTGGGACTAACAAAAGTCATTTGGTTAATTTTTGTATCATTTTGGAAATTAGAAATATCAGCTGTATTATTTATTGCTTCACCATTTATTTCTGTTAGAACATATCCTGGTGAAATTCCCATTCTGTATAAAGTATTATTTCTATGATTTAAGACTTTTACTCCATTTTTTAATTCTAATTTAGCCAACTCACCTTTAGACATATTTTTTAATTGCATTCCGTAAAATTCAACATTTTCATTTTTTTCTAGAGTCACCTTGAGTTTTAGGCTATTTCCATTTCTTTTTACACCAACTGAAACTACATCTCCAGGTCTTTTAGTACTTAAGTAACCAGAGAGATCAGAAAATTTAGCAATTTTTAAGCCGTCTAAACTTAAAATAACATCACCTTTCTTAATTCCAGCATTTGCAGCACCCATTGTTGGTTCGACATCATTTACATAAAAACCTTCAGTTAATGAAATACTTAATTCATCAGCATTTCTAGAATTTAATCCAAAACCTGTAACACCTAATAATCCTTTTTGAACATTTCCAAATTCAATAATATCTTCAAATATTTTTCTAGCAACATTACTAGGAACCGCAAAGGAATAACCAACAAAGCCACCGGTTCCACTTGTAATAGCTGTATTTATACCAATCAAATCTCCATTAGTATTTACCAATGCACCTCCACTATTTCCTGAATTTACAGCAGCATCAGTTTGTATGAATGATTGATTTTTAGAATCGTAGTCATTTAAATCTCTAGATTTTGCACTTATAATTCCTGCAGTAACAGTTGAAGTTAGATTATAAGGGTTTCCAACTGCAAGGACCCATTCTCCAATTTTAGTTTGATCTGAATCAGCAAACCTTATGTATGGGAAAGTTTTATCACTATCTATTTTTAAAACTGCTATATCTGATATTTCATCTTTTCCAATTAATTCTGCTTGATAGGTTTTGTTATTATTAGTTGTAACTTCAATAGTACTAGCATTTTCAATTACATGATTATTGGTTATAATATACCCATCTTTTGAAATTATTACGCCAGATCCCATTCCAATCCTAGTTCTATTACTTCTATTATTATTAAAATAGTCCCAAACTGAAGAAGATCCACTTGAAATACTTGTATTTTTTACATGAACTACAGAATTTATAGTTTTTTCTGCGGCAATTGTAAAATCAATATTTGAATTTGAATTTATTGTAGGACTAGGATCATAGGAAATATTTACCATCTTATTTCCAGAATCTAATTTGTTTTGAACTATATTATGATCATAATTTAAATTATGAATAAAAAGAGCAATTACTCCACCAATAATAGAGATTGCAAATGGAATTATAAGTTTTTTCATTTTTATTAAATTTTTTTACAAAATTAATTTATAAATTAATAGAAAATATATTTTTAACTACATTTTAACAGCATTTAAAGAGAATATCTAAAATTTATAACTTCAATCATCTTTTTTTATCTTAGTATCCTATACCTAATGAAAATAAAATTTCAAAAATATCAAGGAACAGGAAATGATTTTATTATAATCAATAATAATAGACTTTCCTTTCCTAATAAAAATAAAGATTTAATAAAACATCTTTGTGATAGAAAATTTGGTATTGGTTCAGATGGTTTGATTTTAATCAATCCTTCTGCAAAAACAGATTTTGAAATGCTTTATTTTAATTCTGATGGGAATTTAGGATCAATGTGTGGTAATGGTGCGAGATGTTCAGTAAAATTTGCGCAGAATCAAAAAATTATAAAAAGTAATACCATTTTTAATGCATGTGATGGAAATCATAATGCAACTATTAATAAGGATTTAATTACTTTGTCAATGAAGCCAGTTGATAAAATTAAGACTTTTAACAATGATTTATTTTTAGATACAGGCTCACCTCATTATATTAGATTTGTTGAAAATATTGAAGGTTTCAATGTTTATAATGAAGGTAAATTAATTAGAAATAGTTCAGAATTTAAAGATGAAGGAGTAAATGTAAATTTTGTACAAATAATATCAGAAAATGAATTTTCTGTCAGAACATTTGAAAGAGGTGTAGAGGATGAAACACTCTCGTGTGGTACAGGTGTAACTGCTGTTGCTTTGGCTATGTTTCATTTAAAAAAAACTAATTCAAAAAAACTTAAAATAAAAACTAGAGGAGGAGAATTAACAGTTGAGTTTAATAATTCAGAAAATGGTTACTCAGAGATTTATTTAACAGGTAGCGTTAAAATGATATTTTCTGGTGAAATTGAAATATAAATGGAAAAAAAAAGAGTTTATAAAATAGTTATATCCATTGGAATTTTAAGTTTTTTATTTATATCATCTGCATTTATTTTTAACTATTATAAAACTTACTATTCTAATAACACGAATTTCAATGAAGAATCTATTTTTTTATATATAAAAACCGAATCAGGTTTAAATAATTTAAAAAAACAAATCACTCCATTTTTAAAAGATTCTTCAACTTTTTTTAATGCAGCATATAAAACGAAATATGTTTTAAATATCAAAGCTGGTAAATATGAGATAAAAAAAGGCTTTTCTAATAAAGAAATTATTAATTCATTAAAATTCAAAAATATTCCAGTTAAAGTTACTTTTAATAATATTGAACGGATAGAAAATTTAGCTTCCAGAGTTTCCAAATATATTGAAGCGGATAGCTTAAGTCTAATGAATTCATTTTATGATAAAACATTCTTAGAAAATAATGATTTAAATACTGAATCTGTTTTTTCTATTTTTTTACCAAATACTTATGAGTTTTACTGGAATACTAATGCTAATGAATTTCGAGATAAGATGCTTAAACAGTTCAATTTGTTTTGGAATTTATCTAGAATTGAAAAAGCCAAATCTTATGGCCTGAGTCCGATAGAAGTTTCCATATTAGCATCTATTGTTCAAAGAGAAACACCAAAAATTGATGAAAGACCTACCATTTCAGGTGTGTATTATAATAGATTAAAAAAAAGAATGAAATTACAAGCTGATCCAACCGTTGTTTATACCATTAAACAAAAAAAGGGTTTTGATAAAATAATTAAAAGAGTTTTATATAGAGATTTAAAAATAAAATCGCCATATAATACCTACTTATATAAAGGCTTACCTCCCGGTCCAATTTATATGCCTGATGTAAGTTCAATTGAATCAGTTTTAAATTTACAAGATCATAATTATTTGTTTTTTGTAGCTGATGTGAAAAGGCCTGGCTATCATATGTTTGCCAATACTCTTTCTCAACATAATAGAAATAAAAGACAATATACTTTATGGTTAAGGAAAAATAATATAAGAAGATAATAGTCTGATTTACCGATAATCAAAATTTATAGATTCAATTATAAAAATAGAAGGTCTTTTATTATATATTTCTTTATTATTTTTCCAGTTTTCAATTGTGTCTGTTTTAATTAATTCATTTTCTAAGGTAATGTCTGTAGCTATACATAACCTAGTTAAAGGTTTTAAATAGTTTATTAAATCTATGATAAGCTTATCATTTCTATAAGGTGTTTCCATAAAAATTTGAGTAACTAAATTTGATTTTTTTTCCATTATCTTAATTTCTTCTCTTCTTTTCTTTTTATCAATAGATAAGTAGCCATTAAACTCAAATTGTTGACCATTCATTCCTGATGCCATTAATGCTAAAAAAATTGATGAGGGACCAACTAGTGGGATAACTTTAATTTTTTTGAGATGAGCAATTGAAACTAGGTCTGCACCTGGATCGGCTATTCCAGGACATCCTGCATCAGAAATTAAGGCAATATCATTGCCTTGAAAACAAGGTTTTAAGAAATCTTTTGTAGATTCTTTTTTAGTAAACTTATTTAAGGTGGAAATGATTAATTCTGCTTGATTTTTTTCAGGATTTATAGCTTTAATAAAAGCTCTTCCTGGTTTTTCGTTTTCGAAAATAAAGTATTGAATATTATTAATAACTTTTTTAACACTTTTATGAAATTCATAATTGGATAAATTTCCTAAATAGTTGGGGACTAAATAAAGAGATCCATTGTCCACTTTTATGATATAAATATTAAAAAATTGCTTTTATACTGTAAATTTCTTTGAAAGATCTTCCACATACTTTCTAAATTGTTTATCAGTAAATGAAAGGTTATCAACTGTTTTACATGCATGTAAAACAGTTGCGTGGTCTCTATGTCCAATTTGAGATCCTATGCTAGCTAATGATGCTTTAGTGAATTTTTTAGCAAAAAACATGGCTAACTGTCTAGCTTGTACTATATGTCGCTTTCTAGTTTTAGATTGAAGAGTCGAGACATCCATCTGAAAATATTCAGATACTATTTTTTGTATGTAATCAATGGAAACTTCTCTTTTAGTGTTTTTTACAAATTTATCAACAACACTTTTTGCTAAGTCAATAGTTATCTCTTTTCTATTAAAAGAGGATTGAGCTATTAGTGAAATTATAGCACCTTCTAATTCTCTGACATTAATTTTTATATTTTTTGCAACATAATCAATGATTTCATCAGAAATATTAACTCCATCTCTAAAAAGTTTGTTTTTTAAAATAGAAACCCTTGTTTCATAATCTGGCCTTTGAAGTTCTGCAGATAAGCCCCATTTAAACCTAGATAAAAGTCTTTGTTCTATATCTTGCATATCTACTGGAGCTTTATCAGAAGTTAGAATAACTTGTTTACCATTTTGGTGTAGATGATTGAAAATATGAAAGAAAACATCTTGGGTTCCTGTTTTACCTGATAAAAACTGTACATCATCAATAATTAAAACATCAATTATTTGATAAAAATGTATAAAATCATTTCTGTTATTTTTTTTAACTGAATCAATATATTGTTGTGTGAATTTTTCAGCAGAAATATATAAAACAGTTTTTTCAGGAAATTTTTCTTTAATATTTACGCCAATTGCATGTACAAGATGGGTTTTGCCTAATCCAACACCTCCAAAAATTAATAATGGATTAAAAGAAGTCCCACCAGGTTTATTAGAAACTGCCATACCAGCAGACCTGGCAAGTCTATTTGCATCTCCTTCTAAAAAATTATCAAAATTATAATTTGCATTCAGCTGAGATTCTATTTTTAAATTTTTAATACCAGGGATTATAAAAGGATTTTTTAATTCAGTATTTAAATTACTAAGAGGAATGTTTACTTTCTGTGATGGAATATTTGATTTGTATTGACTTGGGATTTTTTCAGTAAATGGTTTTAGATTACCAAATGTGTTTTCCATTTTAATAATGTATACTAATCTAGCTTTATTTCCTAGCTCTTTTGTTAAAGCTAGTTTGAGTAATTTTATATAATGTTCTTCAAGCCACTCATAGAAAAATTTACTTGGAACTTGAACGTTTAGAATATTGCCTTCAAGTTTTATGGGTTTAATAGGCTCAAACCAGGTTTTATATGCTTGAATTTGTATATTGTCTTTAACAAATTTGAGACAATTATTCCATACAGATTCAGCTGTTAACATTTATTAAAGTATATTTTTGGTTGTTATAAAAACCAATAAAATTTGAAAAACTTTATTGAATAATAATAAGTAACAAATATGTACAAATTTTTATTAAAAAAAAATCATTTTGCTATTGAATTTTAATTTTTTTTTGTTCATATTATAGACAATTAATTTTTCTTGTTTTAAAAATAAAAAAAATACAAATTTTGAAAGATGAATTAGATATTTTTGTTCGATATAGTGAAACGGATCAAATGTCTTTTGTGTATCATGGAAATTACGTGAAGTATTTTGAAATGGGCAGAATTTCCTGGCTTAAAAAACTTGGATTTTCTTATAAAAAATTGGAAGAGGATGGTATTATGCTTCCAGTCATTGATTTAAAAATAAATTTTAAACAGCCAGCATTATTTGATGATAAATTAACCTTAATTACTAAGTTAGTTAAATCTCCATCTTATATGATTGAATTTAATTATGAAATTTTGAAGGATGGTAAAATCATTACTTTAGGATATACTAAATTAATTTTTTTAAATTCTAAGACAAATAAACCTGTAAGATGTCCCAAAAAAATTTTAGATGCTATTAATTAGGTCTAATAATTTCTAGTTTATCGTTATCTATAATTTTTTCTGAAATTATTTTGCCATTAATATTGGGTGCTTTCAAACCTTTATTCATTTTTTTCTTATTTGTAAATATTCTAGCTTCATCCCAAAGATTATTTCGTATAAATTCTTGTAAAGTTTTTTTCCCTCCTTCAATAATTAAAGATTGTATTTTTTTTTCAAATAAAAAGTTGCTCACTTCAGTTGATAATGATTTATTATTTTCAATACTCTTATCAGTTATTTTTATTGTATTAGCTTGACTATTAAAAACGTTATATGTTTTTTTTAAATCATTTTTTAAGTCTATTACTATTCTAATTGGGTTTATACCTTTCCAACTTCTAATATTTAATGTTGGGTTATCACTAATAACAGTGTCATGTCCAATTAAAATTCCATGTTCTTCAGATCTCCATTTATGTACTAATTGTCTGCTTTTTATTGAAGTAATCCAATATGGTTCTTTTTTTTCTTTTATTAATGGTGCAATAAATTTGTCTTTGGATTGTGCCCATTTTAAAATAATAAATGGTCTTTTATTTTTATTAAAGTGAAGAAAAACTTTATGCAATTCCCTACATTCTTTTTCTAAAACTCCTTTAATTACATTTATTTTGTTTTTTTTCAATAAACGGATTCCATTACCATTTACTTTAGAACTATTATCTAAGGCTCCTATAATAACAGTTGGTATTTTATAATTGATGATAGTATTACAACAAGGCGGAGTCCTACCAAAGTGAGAACATGGTTCTAATGTTACATATAAGATTGATTTTTTTAAAATTTTCTTTTCTTTAACATTGTTTATTGCATTAATTTCAGCATGATTCCCCCCATACTTACTAGAAAATGCTTCAGAAATTATTATATTATTATAAACAATTATACATCCTACACAAGGGTTTGGGAATGTTGTTCCTATTCCTTTTTTTGCAATCTCAATGCACCTTGACATATAATATTCATGACTGGAATTATCCTTCATAATTGATTAAATAATAGTTTTCTCTAAATATTTATAATGTATCTTCATGACACAAAATTAATCTAAAAAATGGAAGTTAATACAGAATGGATTATAAGAGAAATTATTGAATCTGATAATAAAGAATTAGAAAATGTTTTAAGTTCTGTAATGATAGAATTTAATGTTCCAAAGATGGGTACTGCATTAAGTGATCCTGAATTAAAAAAAATGAGTTATGCCTATAATCACTCTAAGAGTATTTATTTTGTAATTGAAAGAGGAGGTAAAATTTTTGGTGGTGCAGGAATTTCTCCATTAAAAAAATCTAAAGAAAATATTTGTGAACTTCAAAAGATGTATTTTTTAAGTGATGCTAGAGGAATTGGTTTAGGCAAAAAAATGATTAATAGATGTATTGAAAAAGCTAGAAAATATAAATTTGATAAGTGTTATATTGAGACCATGTACAATATGAAATCAGCTCAAAAATTATATTTATCTGAAGGCTTTAATTATATTGATAAACCTATAGGTAATACAGGACATTCTTCTTGTCCTGTATGGATGATAAAGCACTTATAATGACCTTGATTGAATATCATAATTTGTTTTTTATAAAATTAGACTCTAAAATTGAAAAGGATGAATTAAATGAGTTTTTTTTCTGGTTGATTGAATACTACTGTGGTATCAATAGAATGAAATATATATTAAACCCGAACTATATAATTAATAATACTCAAAAATCTAATCTTTTCAAAGCTATTGAACATTTAAAAAAAAATATGCCAATCCAATATGTTATTGGAGAATCAGAGTTTATGAATTTAAAATTTCACTTAAATAATAAAGTTTTAATTCCAAGACCTGAGACTGAAGAATTAGTATCATGGGTTATAAGTACAAATCCTATAAACAAAAAAATATTAGATATTGGTACTGGAAGTGGTTGTATTGCAATTTCATTAGCTAAATTTATAAAATCGAGTAACTTAACTGCATGGGATATTAACCAGGAAATATTAGAAATTGCAAGAAAAAATGCATTTTTAAATGAAGTTAAAGTTTTGTTTGAGGTTCAGGATATATCTTCAATAAAATCGGATAAAAAATTCGATATAATTGTATCTAATCCTCCTTATATTTGTAATAGTGAAAAGAAAAAAATAAATAATAATGTTTTGCTTTTTGAACCTCATAAAGCATTATTTGTTGATGATAATGATCCTTTATTTTATTATTATAAAATAATTGATTTTGCTAAGCAAAATTTAAATAATAATGGAAATATTTTTTTTGAAATCGCTGAAAATCAAGATCATGGTATTTCAGAGCTTTTAATTAAAGCAGGTTTTCACGATATTGAATTAAGAAAGGATTATAGATTAAAAAATAGAATGGTAAGAGCTAGTTTTAAATGAATTCCATTAAAAAAAATATTGAAAATTTAAGAAATGAATTACATCTTCATAACTACTATTATTATGTATTAGACAAACCTAAAATTAGTGATTATGATTTTGATATGAAATTAAATGATCTAATTAATCTAGAAAAGCAATATCCAGAATTTATTGATATAAATTCACCAACATCAAGAGTAGGTGGTGCAATAATTAAAAATTTTGATACTGTAAAACACGAATTTCCAATGTATTCTTTAGAAAATTCTTACTCTAAAGATGATTTGGAAGATTGGAATAACAGATTATATAAAAATTTACAGGATAATGATCTTCAATATTTATGTGAATTAAAATTTGATGGTGTTTCTATTAATTTAACATATGAAAATGGAAAATTGATAAAAGCAGTAACTAGAGGTGATGGCGTACAAGGTGATGATGTTACAGAAAATATTAAAACTATAAAGACTATCCCTTTAAAATTAAAAGGGAATTATCCAAGTAAATTTCAGATAAGAGGAGAAATAATTATTGAAAAGGACGATTTCATTAAAATGAATGAAAAAAGACTGTCTGAAGGATTAGACCCATATATGAACCCAAGGAATACAGCTTCGGGAAGTCTTAAATTACAAGATAGCAAGGAGGTAGCTAAAAGACCTTTAAAATGTTTTTTATATCAAATAGTTACTTCTGAACAAACTTTTAAAACTCAAAATGAATGTTTGTTGAATGCATTAGATTGGGGTTTTAATATATCAAATACCTATAAGCTTTGCAGCAGTTTGAAAGATATAATGGAATATATAAGTTATTGGGATACAAACAGGGCGAACTTAAATTTTGAGATCGATGGGATTGTAATAAAAGTAAATAAAATAGATTATCAAGATGAACTTGGTTTTACATCAAAGTATCCAAGATGGTCGATTGCATATAAATTTAAAACGGAACAAATATCTACTAAATTATTAAGTGTTTCTTATCAAGTTGGAAGAACTGGTGCTATTACTCCAGTAGCAAATTTAGAACCTGTTCTTTTGGGTGGAACCTATGTTAAAAGAGCATCTTTGCATAATCAAGATCAGATAAATAAATTTGATTTATATATAAATGATATTGTAATTGTAGAAAAAGGAGGAGAAATTATTCCAAAAATAGTAGGAGTTGAAATAGCAAAAAGAGACATTAAATATGAAAAAATTAAATTTATAGAAAATTGTCCTTCTTGTTTCAAACTTCTTTCTAAGAAAGAATCCGAAGCTCATCACTATTGCTTGAATTACAATGATTGTCCTCCTCAAATTACTGGAAGAATACAACACTTTATTTCTAGAAAGGCGATGGATATAAACGGCTTAGGAAATGAAACAATTGATTTATTGTATAGTAATGGATTAATTTTAAATTATGCTGATTTATATGATCTTAAAAAAGAAGATTTAATTCTATTAGAAAGAATGGCTGACAAGTCAGTTGAGAATATTTTTGTTGGATTAGAAGATTCTAAAAAAATTGGTTTTGAAAGAGTATTATTTGCTTTAGGAATAAGATATGTTGGCCAAACTGTAGCAAAAAAAATAGCTAATAAATTCAAATCTATTGATAATTTGATGTCTTCTTCACTTGATGAATTGCTTTTAGTTGACGAAATAGGTGATAGAATTTCAGAGAGTATAGTTGATTTTTTTAGCATTAAAGAAAATGTTAATATTATTTTTAGACTTAAAAAAATAGGTTTGCAATTTGAAATAGATAAATCTAACGAAAAAATAAGTGATATTTTATCAGGCTATATATTTGTTATTTCTGGTGTATTTAATAATTATTCAAGAGATGAATTGAAAAGATTAATTGAACTAAATGGAGGGAAATTATCTTCTTCTATTTCTTCAAAAACAAATTATTTATTGGGAGGAAGCAATATAGGACCAAGTAAACTTTTAAAAATAAAAAAATTAGAAATTCCAATAATATCTGAGAATGATTTAATAGAAATGATAAATCTTAAACTTTAAAAGAACTTGATTTTTCTTTAATGTTATCCTCACTAAGATAAAAGTCAATTTTTCCAAGATTTATACCATAACATCCAACCTGATTAATTAATACTTCTTTACCTATTAAATTTTTCACTTTAACTGGATTTTTCATGAATGTATGAGAATGTCCACCTATGATAAGATCAATATCTTTTGTTTTTTCTGCCAATATCAAATCACACATAACGCCATGATTGTATCCTCTATTAAAACCAAGATGAGATAGACAAATTATTATATCGCACTCAAACTTATTTTTAAGTTTGTATGTAATGTCTTGAGAAATTTCTATTGGATCTAAATATTTTATTCCACTGTATAATTTTTTGTCAACTAATCCTTCTAATTTAATTCCAATTCCAAACACACCAATTCTAATACCATCTAGAACAAAAATTTCATAATTTTTAATCTTATCCTCTAATGGAGTATTGTTTAAAGTATAATTTGAATTTAATAATGAAAAGTTAGCATGTTTTAAAGATTTGGCTAGTTTCTTAATACCATTATCAAATTCATGGTTTCCTAAAGTTGAAGCATTATACCCCAATTTACTCATTAGTTTTAATTCAATTTCTCCACCAAAAAAATTGAAATAAGGAGTTCCTTGAAAAATATCTCCAGCATCTAAAACAAGTGTATTAGGATTTTCTTTTTTAATAGCATTTATCATTTTTGCTCTTGCAATTACTCCACCACCATTTGGGTTAATAGGATCATTTGAAGGAAAAGGATCAATATGACTATGTACATCGTTCGTGTGTAGAATTGTAATCTTTTTTGAATTAAATTTTATTTTTTTAAAACTTATAAAAGGAAAAGCCAATCCAAAAATTGTTGATGAAGTGATTTTATCTAAAAAGTATCTTCTTTTCATTATAATCTTATAATTCTATTATCTGTTTTGCTAACAATGGTATCTTTTTTCATAATATAATTAATTAGAATATCTCTAATGTTTGTTTTAAGAGAATATAGTTCTAACGGATTCTTAAAAAAGAGCATTTTATCTCCTCCTTCTTGAAGGAAATTTGAAGTTAAAATATAATATGTGTTATCAATATTAAATTTTTTATTTCTTACTAGTACTTTATTTATTTTATTTCCTTTAAACTCTATTTTTATGCCTGAAACAGGATGGGCTAACTTCTCTTTATTTATATATTGTATTAATTCTAAAACTTTTTCTCCACTAAGTTTAACAACAGTTGATGTGTTATTAAAAGGCATAATAGTAAAAAGATCATGTTGAGTAATTTGTCCTTTATTTAAGTTTCCTCTTATTCCCCCAAAATTTAATAAACAAAAATCAATTTCCTTAGAAGATATTTTACTAAAAATAGGGTTTGATTCTTCAATTAAAATATCTGCTAATAGATTTCCTAATGAAGATTCTAATACACCATCTCTAATACTTAAAGATTTTTGAGAATATCCTATTACTTTTTGTAGTTCTTTAATTTTGTTTCTGTATGGGTTTATTAATTTATTTAATTCTTCATTTTTAACAATTGAATCTAAAACTATTATATTTTCTCCTTTAATATCATTAATTTGATAATTATAATTATTACATGAAAAAAAGAAAATTGTTAGAATTATAACAATATGTTTAAATTTTTTATTATTGGTATATAATATAGGTTTCAATGACGAAATATGTAATTTTACAGAAGTTTTAAATATATGATTTTTAAATCACTACATAATAAATTATTGAACAAAAAGATTAAGAAGTCTTTGGATAAACTTTCAAATCAAAGAAGGCTTAAACCAAACCCTATTAAAACTTTAGGATGTATTATAGACCCATCATTTCCTGTATCAGTTGATAATTTTATTGATTTATCAAATTCTTTAGGATTAAAAGAAAAAGATTTAAAAATTATAACATTCCAAGAAAACAAAAACACTTTTAATGTTTTTTCAAATATGAATATAACTCCTGAATGTGTTTCGTTTACTGGCAACTTAAATGGAAAAGATTCATTGGAATTTATTTCTTTTGAATTTGATTTATTAATTAATTTTTTTAAATCAAACCACTTTTTAATTTTGTTATCTTCTAAAACAAATGCAAAATTTAGAGTAGGTTTTGAGTCGGTAGATTCTGATTTAAACGATTTAATTTTTTCTGAAAAAATTAAAAATTATTTAGATTTTAAAATGGAATTAATTAAATATTTGAAATTGATAAAATGATTGATTTAATTAAAAGCCTCAAAGGAACGGGAGTTGCCATAATTACTCCTTTTAAAAGTGATTTATCAGTTGACTATGATGTTATAGAAAAGTTAGTTGATTTTGTAATAAATGGCGGAGTAAATTATATTGTAGTTCAAGGTACAACCGGAGAATCTGCAACATTATCTGAAAATGAGAAAGTTAAATGTAGAAAAGTTTTTATTATGGCCAATAACGGAAGAGTTCCGCTTGTTATTGGAATAGGATCTAATTATACAGATTCCTTGGTAGAGTATGTTAAGAAATCAGATTTAATAGGATTTTCTGCGATTCTTTCAGTTGTTCCATACTATAATAAACCTTCACAAGAAGGTCTTTTTCAGCATTTTTCAAAACTTGCAAACTCATCTATAGTTCCAATTATATTATATAATGTTCCTGGAAGAACTAGTTGTAATATGGAACCTGACACAGTAATTAAACTTGCAAAAAAATACAAAAATATTATTGGTATAAAAGAAGCTAAGGGTGATTTAGATCAAATGAACAATTTAATAAAAAATAAACCACCAAATTTTTTAATTATTTCTGGAGATGATGATACTGCTGCTCAAAGCATATTAAATGGTGCAGATGGAGTTATTTCTGTAGCTGCTGGGTCTATTCCTAAACTTTTTATAAAGACAATTAATTATGCTTTAAAAAAAGAAGAAAGGAATACTAATATATTATTAGATTTAATAAAGCCATATCTAAAATTACTTTTTGATGAGGGAAATCCTTCTGGAACTAAGGCCGCACTTTCTGTATTGAATATTTGTAAAAATAAATTAAGATTGCCATTAATTCCTGTATCAGATAGTCTTTATTCTAAAATAGAAAAATTTATTTCTGAAAATCCTGAGTAGTTTTTATATATTTACAGTCCTTTTTAAATTTGTTAAATGTCAAATAAAAATTATATTTTTTTTCTGCTAATACTGGTTAGTATTTCTTTTTCATGTAATGAATTTCAAAGAGTACTTAAAAATGAAGATATTAAGGCTAAGTATGATATGGCTGAAAAGTATTATGAAAATCAAGAATTTAGAAGGGCTAGTAGGTTGTTTGAGCAAATCAAACCAAAATATAGAGGAAAACCTCAAGGTGAGAGAATTACCTTTTTTTATGCTAATTGTCTCTTGAATACTAAAAGTTATGTATTGGCAGCTTATGAATTTGAAAGTTTTGCTAAAGCATATCCTTTAAGTGAAAAAGTTGAAGATGCGATGTATTTATCTGCTTTTTCCTATTATAAAACTTCTCCTGTTCATAGTCTAGATCAAAATGAAACTAATGAAGCTATTGATAAGCTTCAGGAATTTATAAATACCTATCCTAATTCTGAAAGAATGTCTTCAGCTAATGATTTAGTTCAAGAACTTAGAATAAAACTTGAATTTAAGGCATTTGAAATAGCAAAACAATATAATACAATTAGAGATTATAAATCGGCTATAATAGTTTTAGACGATTTTATCTCAGATTATCCAGGAACTCCTTACAGAGAAGATGCTCTTTATTACTTACTAGACTCATCATATGAGTTAGCAATTAATAGTATTGATTTAAAAAAATTGGAAAGGCTTAAAAATGCAAAAAAGATTTATGATGAATTATTAAAAACTTACCCTGAATCTAAGTATGTAGATAAATCAAATAAACTGTTAGAGACTATAGACAAAGAAATTACTACATTTGCAAAATAATTAATTTCATTTAAAAAATTATTATGGATTTTAAAAAAACAAGTGCACCATTAAATACAATAACTTATGATAGAAATGTAGTTGATGCTAAAACAGATAATATCTATGAAGCTATTTCTATAATTTCTAGAAGAACCATTCAAATTAATGAGGAAATAAAAAAAGAGTTATTGGATAAACTGGAAGAGTTTGCTAGTCCTACTGAAAGTTTAGATGAAATCTTTGAAAACAAAGAGCAAATAGAAGTTTCAAAATTCTACGAAAAGCTTCCTAAGGCTCATGCTATGGCAATTGAAAACTGGTTGTTAGATAAAATATACTACAGAAATACTGAAATTAAAGAATAAAGATGTCCATCCTAAATGGAAAAAATATTCTATTAGGTATTTCGGGGGGAATAGCAGCTTACAAGTCTGCCTTTTTAGTAAGATTATTAATCAAAAATGGTGCTCATGTACAAGTTATAATGACTCCAAATTCCAAAGATTTTGTAACCCCACTAACTCTTTCTACATTATCTAAAAGACCTGTTTTATCAGAATTTTTTAATAAGGATAATGAAAATGAATTATGGAATAATCATGTTGAATTAGCCTTGTGGGCTAATTATTTTATTATTGCTCCTGCTACTGCTAATACTTTATCTAAAATGGCATCTGCTAGAGTTGATAATTTATTAATTGCAACTTATCTGTCTGCTAAGTGTCCAGTATTTTTTGCTCCAGCAATGGACTTAGATATGCATAAAAATCAAGCTAATAAATTAAATATTATTAAGTTAATAGATTTTGGAAATATTCATATTCCAGTTAATTCTGGATTTCTTGCAAGTGGATTAGAAGGAGAGGGAAGGATGCAAGAGCCAAGTCAGATAATTGATTTTGTTTCTAATTATATTTTAAATCAAAAAAAACTTTATGGGAAAAAGGTATTAATTACTGCTGGGCCTACATATGAAGCTATTGATGCAGTAAGATTTATTGGTAATTTTTCTAGTGGAAAGATGGGTTTTGCATTAGCCAATACTGCTGCTAAATTAGGTGCAGAAGTTTTCTTAATTACTGGTCCTACTAGCTTATCTATTAAAAACAATAGAATAAAGTCTTTTCATGTCACTAGTGCTGATGAAATGTTTAAAATTTCTTCTGATTTATTTCTGCAAGCAGATATAGCTATTTTGTCTGCAGCAGTTTCAGATTTTAGACCTAAAAAAGCAAAAAAAAATAAAATAAAAAAAGAGAGAAATAGTAATCTTACAATTGATTTAGTTTCAAATGTTGATATTCTAAAACATCTAGGTTCTATAAAAAAAACAAATCAGCTACTAATAGGTTTTGCACTAGAATCTGATAACGAAGTTGATAATGCAATTAAAAAAATTAAGAATAAAAACTTAAATGCTATTGTATTAAATTCTCTAAATGACAAAGGAGCTGGTTTTAATCATGACACTAATAAAGTTACTTTCATAAACAATAAAAATGATTTAACAGAGTTTAAATTAAAAACTAAACTTGAAGTTTCAGAGGATATTTTTAATGAGATAATTAAACTAAATGATGAATAGAATACTATTTTTTGTATTAATATTATTCATAAATATTACTTACACACAAGAGATTGATTCTAAAGTAATTGTTAATTCTGATCAAATAAATCAAACTAGTAAAGCTATTTTTTTAAATTTAGAGAAATCAATTACAACTTTTATTAACTCAAAATCATGGTCTGATAATAATTATTTAATTCATGAAAAAATTGATCTTAACATTCTTATTACAGTTTTATCTTATTCAAACAATAAATTTAAAGCCAATTTTGAATTTCAATCTCTTAGACCAGTACTAAATTCTACTTATCAAACACCACTTTTTAATTTTGTAGATAAAAATGTAGAATTTGAATACGAGGAATTTGAAACTCTTTTTTTTGTTGAAAATAAATTTCAATCTGATTTGGTTTCATTATTATCCTATTATATAAACATTATTTATGGAATTGATAGTGACAGTTTTATAAATAATTCAGGAAACATTTTTTATAGTAAAGCTCAAGAAATTTTAAACTTAGCTAATCAAAGTGGCTTTTCTAATACTTGGCAATCTGTAAACTCAGGTGGCAGAATTAATAAATTTTGGTTAATTGAAAATCTAAATTCTTCAAACTCTAAAGAATTTAGAGACCTTTTATATAATTATCATGTCAATGGATTGGATTTGATGCATAAAGACAAATTATTATCAAAAAAAAATATTTCATCCTCCATAATTTCATTGGAAAGAATGAATAGAAGAATCCCAAATTCTATTTTACTGAAAATATTTTTTGAAACTAAATCAGATGAAATAAAAGACATCTTTTCTTCTGGTCCAGATCTTGATACTGTTAATTTATATAATCAATTAAATAGAATGGCTCCTTTCTTTTCTAACAAGTGGAATAACCTTAGATAATTTCTATTTGGATTCATATAATAAACTAAGTTATATTTGATTAAAATACATTAATAAATTGTTAATAAAAGTTTCTGTAAAAAATTTTGCCTTAATAGACTCTTTAGAAATTGATTTTTCAGAAGGATTTTCTACAATAACTGGGGATACTGGGTCAGGTAAGTCAATTTTATTAAATGCTTTGTCATTAATAATAGGAAAGCGTGCAGACCATAATTTATTAAAGAATAATAAAATTAAATGCGTAATTGAAGCAGAATTTGATTTAAGTAATTTTAAATTAAAAAAAATATTTGAAAAAAATAACTTGGATTATTTTGACCATTCTATTCTTAGAAGGGAGGTTTTGCCGAATGGCAAATCAAGATCATTTATTAATGATACACCTGCTAATTTAGATTTAATGAAATCTATTGGAGAAAAATTAATAGATATTCATACTCAAAATGAATCTTTAATACTTTCTAAAGACAATTTCTTTTTTTCTCTTATTGATAATTTATCTGAACAAAATAATATTGTAAAGAATTTTTCACAGAATTTAACTTTATATAAAGAACTTATTTTAGAGTTAGAAAAATTAAATAGAATAAATGTCAGTCTTCAAAATGATTATGATTACAACCTTTACCTTTTAAATGAATTAAAAGATGCTAAATTATTTTTAGGTGAACAAAAAGATTTAGAAGAAAATCTTAAAATTTTAAAAAATTCAGAAGAAATAATTGCTTCTCTTAATCAAATAGATAATCTAATTCAGAACGATGAAAAAAGTATAGAAAATCAGATAAGAAATTTAAATTTTATATTAAGTAATATTTCAAAATTTTCTGATAAATACTCTGTAGTTAAAGAAAGAATTGAAAGTGTTTTAATTGAATTAGAAGACATAAAATTAGAACTAATAGGATCGTCATCAGATTTTAACAATAACCCCTTTGAATTAGAGGAGATGGAGTCAAGGTTAAATTTAATTTATAATCTTCAAAAAAAGCATTCTGTTAATTCAATTTCAGATCTAATTCAGGTAACTAATAATCTAGAAGAAAAGTTAGAGAAAAATAATAATATAATTATCGATATAGAAAATTTGAAAAATGAGATTCTTTTAAAAGAATCTTTATTAAAAGAACAATCAAAAAAAATATCTATTTCAAGAAAGAAAGTATTACCAAACTTAAAAAATCAAATCGAATCTATTTTAGGTAGTCTTGGAATGAAAAATTCTTCTTTTATTTTTAATATAAAAGAATCTGAAAATTATAATAAATATGGAAATGATATTGTTGAAGTTCTTTTCTCAGCAAATAAAGGAATTGATTATTCGCCAATTTTCAAAGTTGTTTCTGGTGGAGAACTTTCTAGGATTCTTTTATCAATAAAATCTATTTTATCTAAGCATTTAAATTTACCAACAATGATATTTGATGAAATTGATACTGGAATTTCTGGAGAGATGTCTAATGCTATGGCAAATTTAATGTTGAATATGAGTAAAACAATGCAAATTATCTCTATTACTCATCTACCTCAAATTGCAGCAAAAGGGGAAAATCAATATAATGTATATAAATATCAAAAATCAGGAATAACTAATACTAAAATCAAGAAATTAAACAGTGAAGAAAGAGTAGAAGAAATTGCTAAAATGCTTTCTGGTGACATTATTTCTTCTTCTGCATTAACACATGCTAAAGAGTTGCTTAATTAATATTATCTTTAAAATAAAATTATGTCATATAATCTTTTAAAAGGGAAAAAAGGAATTATTTTTGGAGCTTTGGATCAAAATTCAATTGCTTGGAAAACAGCAGAAAGAGTTTATGAAGAAGGAGGTAAGTTTGTTCTTACTAATGCTCCAATAGCATTGAGAATGGGTCAAGTTGATCTACTAGCAAAAAAAACAAATTCAAAACTTATTCCAGCTGATGCTACTAAATTAGAGGATTTAGAAAACCTTATTAATAATACTATGGATATATTTGGAGGTAAAATTGATTTTGTTTTACATTCTATTGGGATGTCTGTTAACGTTAGAAAAGGAAAACATTATACAGATTTAAATCATGATTGGATGGCAAAAGGGTGGGATGTTTCAGCAGTTTCGTTTCATAAATTACTTCAAAGTTTATATAAATTAGATGCAATGAATGAATGGTCTAGTATTGTTGCTCTTTCTTATATGGCCGCACAAAGAGTTTTTCCTAATTATAACGACATGGCTGATAATAAAGCTTACTTAGAATCAATTGCTAGAAGCTTTGGGTATTTTTTTGGAAAAGAAAAAAATGTTAGAGTAAATACAATTTCTCAATCACCTACACCTACAACTGCAGGAAAAGGAGTTAAGGGATTTGATGGCTTTATATCTTATGCTGAAAAGATGTCTCCATTAGGAAATGCTACAGCTTTAGATTGTGCTAATTATACTGTTACTTTATTTTCAGATTTAACAAAAAGAGTTACTCTTCAAAATTTATATAATGATGGTGGGTTTTCAAATGTAGGAGTAAGTCAAGAAATAATTGATATAATTTCACCTTCTGATTAATTTATTTTTCACTTATTTAGGCCCCTAAAACTATTTTAAAAATTATTTATATTAAATTGGCTTTAAAAGAAGTTAGTTTTTACTAGATTGAAATGAAAAATATAGGCCTTACTGGAGGAATTGGCTCTGGAAAATCTACGGTTTCAAAAATATTAATAAGTGAAGGGATTCCAGTTTATGACTCTGATTCAAGAGCTAAAATATTAATGAATTCTTCTATTGAATTAAAAAAAAATATAATTCAAAAATTTGGAAAAAAATCATATATAAACAATAAATTAAATAGGGCATATCTTTCAAATATTGTATTTAATAATGAATCTGAGATAATAAAGATCAATTCTTTGGTTCATCCTTTTGTGTATAATGATTTTAATGATTGGAAAAAAGGTGTTTTTTCAAAATACGTTATTTTTGAATCAGCTCTTATATTTGAAACAGGGTCTTATAAAAACAATGATTTTAATATTTTAGTTGTTTCAGATCTTGAGGAAAGAATTAAGAGAGTAAAAGAAAGAGATAATTTATCTAAAAAGGATATAATGACTAGAATTCTCAATCAATGGAGTGATGATGAGAAAATTACCTTATGTGATTACTTAATAAAGAATAATTCTTTAAAAGAAACTAAAAAAACAGTTCTAAAAATGATAGAATGTCTTAACAAAAAATTTAAATAATGACACTATTATAGATTAATTTATAAAATGAATAAGAAGATTTATTTTACTCTAATTTTTATAATGAGTATTGCTCTTATAGGTATCATATTGGTCCAAGGTTTTTGGATTAAAACTACATTAGATAATAAAGAAGAACAATTTTCTTTAAATATAAATCAAGCATTAAAATCAGTTTCTGAACAAATTCAAAGCAGAGAATTAAGAGATTATTTAGCTGTATATCAAAAATTAGTAGATAGTATAGGTTCGCCAAAAGAATCCCAACTAACTGCAGTTTTTAAATATGTTGAAAGAAACGAAAATACTAATCAAACTTATATATATTCTCATGGAATATTAGAAGAAGATTATAATATTTCTGCTAAATTATTTGAACCTAATGTCAGTGATACCTCTTCAATTCTAGAATATAAAGGTTTAAAGACAACGACTATAATTGATGAAGCATTTGATAGAGAAATGAAAAATATGAGTAGTATTGAAAGGTTGCAAAGAGTTGAAAGACTTTCTTTGATGGATAAAGCTAAATATGCTTCTGTATTTATGGAACTTGCTGCATTAAAACCTATTCATAGAAGATTAACCAATGTTGAACTTGAACTTTTATTACAGAGAGAATTAAGAGATAGAGATATTGATATTCCTTTTCAATATAGAGTTTTTAATGGAAGTTTTGCTACAAAAGTAGGATCAGATAATTATACAAATTTATATGGTTTGAAAAAATATAAATCTCCATTATTTGTTAATGAGAAAGGAGATAGTGACTTTGAATTAGTTATTGCTTTTCCAGAAAGAAAACTATATATAAGATCTTCATTAATTAATTTAATTCTTTTATCACTATTATTTACTTTAACAATAATTATAACTTTTTCTTCTACTATTTATCAAATTTTAAAACAAAAAAAAGTATCTGAAATAAAATCAGATTTTATTAATAACATGACACATGAGTTTAAAACTCCAATTGCTACAATTAAATTGGCATTAGATGCAATAAATAATGATAAAATACAAAATGACTTGAATAAAAGAAATAAATATTTAAAAATGATAAAGGATGAGAATGAAAGAATGAATTTTCAGGTTGAAAATGTATTGAGGATGTCTCAGCTAGAAAGAAAAGAAAATATTTTAAAAAAATCTATTTGTGATATTCATGATATTTTAGAAAAAGCTATTTCTCATTTAGATTTATTATTTAAAGATAGAAATGTTGATGTTTCATTAAATTTTTCTGCTTTAAAGTCAAAAATTTTTGTTTCAAATGAAAATTTAATTAATGTTTTTGTTAATATATTAGAAAATGCTATTAAATATTCTAAAGAAGATCCTAAAATTAGTATTCAAACTTCTAATTTAGAAAATTCATTATTGGTTAAAATTAAAGATAATGGTATGGGAATGAATACAGATGTTAAAGACAAGATATTTCAAAAATTTTATAGAGAAACCACAGGAGATATTCATAATGTTAGAGGACATGGCTTAGGTCTATCTTATGTTAAAAAGATATTGGATTTACATAATGGCACAATTTATGTAGAAAGTAAAGTAGGAGTTGGAAGTACTTTTTCTATAAACCTTCCAATAAATAATTTAAAAAACAAAGAATGAAAAATAGTGATAAAAATATTTTATTGGTTGAGGATGATATTAATTTTGGAGCATTATTAAATGATTTTCTGACTCTTCATTCTTATAATGTGGTTTTAGCAAAAAACGGAATTGAAGGATTAGAAAAATTTAAAAAATCTCAATTTGGTTTATGTGTTTTAGATGTTATGTTGCCTTTTAAAGACGGCTTTACTTTAGCAAAAGAAATTAGAGAAATTGATAAAGATGTTCCATTGTTTTTTTTAACTGCAAAGACTTTAAAAGAAGATGTTTTAAAAGGTTACAAAATTGGAGCTGATGATTATTTAACTAAACCTTTTGATTCTGATATCTTACTACTTAAAATTAAATCTATTTTTAAAAGAAAAAAGCTAATAAATAGTAGAGAGATTGTTAAACATGAATTTAAATTTGCTAAATTTAAATTCAATTCAAAATTAAGAACATTACAATTTGAGTCAGAACCTATTATAAAATTATCTCCTAAAGAAAATCAATTATTAAGGATGCTATTAAACTACCTTAATGATTTAATGCCTAGAGAATTAGCTTTAGTAAAAATATGGAATGATGATAATTATTTTACTTCAAGAAGTATGGATGTTTATATTGCTAAAATTAGAAAATATTTGAGCAAAGACCCAAGTGTTGAAATTGAAAATATTCATGGAGAAGGATTTAGATTAATTATAAACAAATAATGTTATTTTTTTGTTCTTGGATGAAATTTCATCATTGAATCGATTAAGTGCTTCTTGTTTACGTGTAAATATCTTTCAGTTGTTGTTATGCTTTCATGTCCCATCATTTTTTGAATTGTTATTAAATCTGCTCCATTTTCTATTAAGTGAGTTGCAAAAGAATGCCTTAATGTATGTGGCCCTATTTTTTTCTTAATATTTGATGCATTTTTTAATTTTTTTAGAATTAGAAAGATCATAACTCTTGAAAGTATAGTTCCTCTTTCATTTAAAAAAAGGGTATCTTCAAAACCTTTTTTTATTTTTTGATAAGACCTTACATTTTGCAGATAGTTATTAATATATATTTGAGATTGTTTACTAATTGGCACAAACCTTTCTTTATTTCCCTTTCCAGTAACTTTTATTAATGATTCTTTAAAAAATAAATCAGAAATTTTTAAATTAATTAGTTCAGAAACTCTAAGTCCACAACTATATAATAATTCTATAATAGCAACATTCCTTAATCCAGTTTTAGAACCTAATTTAATAGTGGATATAATTTTATCAATTTCTTCTATCGTTAGTGTATTTGGAAGATTAGTTCCTAATTTAGGAGATTCTATATTATCCATTGGGTTCTTCTCAATTAAATTTTCTAATATTAAATAATCGAAGAAACGCCTAATTCCTGATATAATTCTAGCTTGAGTAGGGGGTTTAACTTTTTTTGAAATATTATATATAAATTCTTTTGTAATTTTTGATGTTAACTCATTTGGATTTTTTTCAATTTTATTTTTTTTCAAAAAATTAATCAGTTTTTTTATATCAAATAAATAACTTTCTATTGTATTTATAGATAAATTTCTTTCTATTTTAAGATAATTTTTAAAATTATCAAGGGCTACATCCCAATTCATATATAAAATTGCTTAATTAAATGCTATATTCATATTTAAAAAAATATTTTAATGAAATTACAAATTATTAATGGTCCCAATTTAAATTTATTAGGAACAAGAGAAAAAGATATCTATGGTGATCAGAATTTTGAAGTTTACTTTAAAAAATTAAAATCAAAGTTTAAAAGTATTGAACTACATTATTTTCAATCCAATATTGAAGGTGAATTAATTGATAAAATTCAAGATGTTGGATTTGATTTTGATGGAATAATTATTAATGCTGCTGCTTATACTCATACATCAGTAGGAATAGGTGATGCAATTAGGTCAATATCGATTCCAGTTATAGAAGTTCATATTTCAAATACATATTCAAGAGAAGAATTTCGTCAAAAATCATTTTTAAGTGCCCATGTAAGGGGGATAGTTATGGGTTTTGGATTAATGAGTTATGATTTAGCTATCTCAAGCTTCATTGAAAATTATAAGTGAATAACTTCACCATATGCATCTGCAACAGCCTCCATTACAGCTTCACTCATTGTAGGATGTGGATGAATAGCCTTAAGTACCTCATGCCCAGTAGTTTCTAACTTTCTTCCTAAAACTACTTCTGCTATCATGTCTGTAACTCCTTCACCAATCATATGACATCCAAGCCATTCTCCATATTTAGAATCAAAAATAACTTTCACAAATCCTTCACTTTTACCTGATGCTTGCGCTTTACCAGATGCACTAAATGGAAATTTCCCTACTTTAATGTCGTAACCTTTCTCGATAGCTTTTTCTTCTGTTAGACCAACTGATGCAATTTCTGGTGAACAATAAGTGCACCCAGGAACATTATTATAATCTAGGGGTGACACATCCATATTAGTGATTTTTTCAACACAGAGAATTCCCTCTGCTGAAGCCACATGTGCTAAAGCTTGCCCCTTAACAACATCACCAATTGCATAATATCCTTTAACATTAGTTTGGTAATATTCATCAACTAAAATTTTATCGTTTTCTAATTCAATACCAATATCTGCTAAACCAATATTTTCAGTATTTGATTTAATTCCAACTGCACTTAAAACAATTTCTGAATTAATTTTTGTTTTTTCTCCTTTAGAAGATTCAAGATAAACTTCTACATCATTATCAGTTATTTTTGCTTCTTTTACTTCCGATGAAGTAAAAATTTTAATCCCTTTTTTCTTGAAATTTTTTTCTAATTCTTTAGAAATTTCTTTGTCTTCAACAGGAACTATTCTATCTAAATATTCAATTATAGTAACATTAGATCCCATTGAATTATAAAAAAATGCAAACTCAATTCCAATAGCACCAGATCCAACAATTATAATATCTTTTGGTTGTGTATTTAATGTCATAGCTTCCCTATATCCAATAATATTCTTGCCATCTTGTTTTAAACTGGCTATTTCTTTAGACCTTGCTCCAGTAGAAATTATTATTTTTTCAGAGAATATAATTGTTTCCTTACTTGATCCATCAGTAATGGTGACGGTATGATCATTAGTTAATCTGCCAAATCCGTTAAAAACTTTAATTTTATTCTTTTTCATTAAAAAATTAACACCCTTACTCATTTTGTCAGCAACTTTTCTACTTCTTTTAATAACAGAATTAAAATTTTTATTAACATCATTGACGCTTATTCCATAATCTTCTGCATTTTTTAAATATTCAAAAACTTGTGCGGATTTTAATAAAGCTTTTGTTGGAATACACCCCCAATTTAAACAAATACCACCCAAGCTTTCTTTTTCAATTATAGCAGTTTTTAAACCAAGTTGAGAAGCTCTAATAGCAGTAACATAACCACCCGGTCCACTTCCTAAAACTATCAAATCAAATTTTTCCATATTTATTATTTTTTGTTAAATGACAATGCAGCTGAGTTAATACAATATCTTTTTCCTGTTGTTTCTTTTGGGCCATCATTAAATATATGCCCAAGATGACCATCACATTTAGAACATTTGACCTCAATTCTTTTCATATTATGAGAAAGATCTTCTACATAAACAATTGAATTAGGTATTGCTTTATCAAAGCTTGGCCAACCACAATTGCTTTCATATTTATTTACACTTGAAAATAGAGTTTGACTGCAACCCTTACACTTATAAGTTCCATTTTCAAAATGTAAATTATATTCACCTGTAAACGGTCTTTCTGTATATGATTTTCTTAAAACCTGATAACTTAGATTTTCTAAATCATTTTTCCATTCTAAATCAGATTTTTGAATTTGTTTTTTTTCTTGAGAGAAATTAGAATTTGTCATAACTATACTTATTATAAGAATAATATAAATGTTTTTCATTTGTTTATTTTAAGAGCTTTAAAAATTAATGCATTCTTAGTAACACAGTGTCGATTCCCTGTAGTTTCAGGACCATCATTCCATACATTACCTATGTGTGCTCCACATTTTTTACATTCAAGCTTTGTTTTATTTATAAATTGTTTATCATATTTAACCTTGTCATCAATAGACTTGTCAAAACTTTCATCATCAAAGTCTGATTTATAGTTATTTTCAGATTTATAAAGAGGAGAATTACATTTTTTACAATGATAAATACCTTTATTATAATCAATATTATTTGTTGATAAATCTTTTAATTCAGAATTATTTATAATCTTATCTATAGATTTTTTTTGTTTAAAATCAGCGCAACTTATTAAGAAGCAAACTAATAAAATAATCAAACAAATTTTTTTCATTCTTTTATTTCTCAAAAGATGAACAAAATTACTTAATAATTTTAAAAGTATTAAGATAATTTGTATTAAGTATATTGCATATATTTAATGGAAAGATATTATGCCAAAAATTTTTTCAAAAAAAGGAGATCCTAAAGTTTTAAATGCATGGGCTTTTTATGATTGGGCTAATTCAGTTTACCCTCTAGTTATTTCATCTTCTGTTTTCCCAATTTATTATGGAGCTTTGTTTTTAGATGACTTATATATTGAGGTTTTTGGATTTAATTTTAAAAATACTGCATTAATTAGTTTTTTGACTGCATTTGCATTTATAATACTTTCTTTTATAACTCCTTTGCTTTCAGGAATCGCGGATTATATGGGAAATAAAAAAACTTTCCTTAAGTTTTTCTGTTACTTAGGTTCTCTATCTTGTATAGGATTATATTGGTTTGATTTAGAAAATATTTATATAGGTTTGTTTTTTTATTTTTTAGCTCTAATTTCTTTTTGGGCTAGTTTAGTTTTTTATAATTCATATTTGCCTGACATTGCCTATAAAGAACAACAGGATTACATTAGTGCTAAAGGATATGCGATGGGTTATATTGGAAGTGTAATTCTATTAATATTTAATTTGGGCATGGTTTTATCTCCAAATTCATTTGGAATCGAGGGGGAGGGTGCTGAACTTATTGCAATGAAATATTCTTTTGTTTCAGTTGGACTTTGGTGGATTATTTGTAGTCAATATACTTTTTATCATCTTCCAAATTTAATTGAAAAAAGGAAAATTATTAAAGATGTAATTTTTAATGGTTTTAAAGAACTTAAAGAAGTTTGGGATGAACTCAAAGAGATTGTTGTTATAAAAAAATTTTTAATTGCTTTTTTTATATACAGTTCTGCATTACAGACTGTTTTACTTATTGCAACATATTTTGGTGAGCAAGAAATTATTTGGCCTGAAGGTGAAAAAACTACGGGTTTAATAGTTAGCATACTTTTGATTCAATTGATTGCTATTTTTGGAGCAATGTTTACAGCAAGAATTTCTAAAAAGTTAGGAAACATCTATACATTGGTAATTTTGAATTTATTTTGGGCGATTTTATGTATTGGGGCATATTTTATTACAAAACCATTAGAGTTTTATATAGCAGCTGGATTGGTTGGTCTGGTTATGGGTGGCATACAAGCATTGTCACGTTCTACTTTTTCTAAAATGATACCAGAAACAGATAATACTACTTCATATTTTAGTTTTTATGATGTTTCACAGAAAGTTAGTATTGTACTTGGAATGACCTTATTTGCTTTTGTTGATCAAATAACAGGAAGTATGAGAAATTCTATTATAGTTTTCTTATTTATATTTCTTATAGGTGCTTTTCTTTTGAAAAGAATTAAAATTAAAAATGTTTGATTTTATGGCATGAATCTTGAATTATTAAGTAGGTATATAACTAAAAGATAATTTAATCTAGTGTTATAATTAATTATATGACACTTTGACTTAAAAATTTAATATGTCTAAAGCTAAAATACTAAATCTTGACATGATGTCACTGCAAAATATTGATGAGGATTCAGATTTAATTCCTTTAATGACTTCAGATGATGAAGAAGCTATTTCAAAAGAATCTTTACCTGAAACTCTTTCAATTCTTCCTTTGAAAAATACGGTTATGTTTCCTGGAGTAGTAATTCCTATAACTGCTTCAAGAGACAAGTCTATTAAATTAATTAAAGATTCAAATATAAACACAAAATTAATTGGGGTAGTTTCCCAGAAAGATTCTAAAGTCCAAAATCCAAATTTAGATGATATTCAATCTACGGGGACTGTTGCTAAAATTTTAAGAGTCTTACAAATGCCTGATGGTAATGTAACTGTAATTATTCAAGGTAAGAAACGTTTCTCAATTGAAAAAGTTTTATGTGAGGAGCCATATATAACGGCTGAAATAAAAGAAATAAAAGAGATTAAACCTTCTAATAATAATAAAGAATTTAATGCAACTATAGAATCTATTAAAGATATTGCTCTCCAAATTATTGAGGAAAACCCTAATATTCCAAGTGAAGCCTCATTTGCAATTAAAAATATTCAGAGTGATTCATTTTTAGTAAACTTTGTATGTTCTAATATGAACCTTAGTGTTCAAGAGAAGTATGATATATTAAAAACAAGTGATCTCCATGATAGAGCTCTTATGTGTTTAAAACAAATGAATGTTGAGCTTCAGAGACTTTCTTTAAAAAATGATATTCAATCAAAAGTTAGGTCTGATTTAGATCAACAACAAAGAGAATATTTTTTACACCAGCAATTAAAAACTATTCAAGAAGAATTAGGGGGTGTTTCATATGATGAAGAAATTAAGGAAATGAGAATTAGATCAAATAAAAAGAAATGGGGAAAAGATATTCAAGATCATTTTTTAAAAGAATTATCTAAACTTCAGAGGATGAATCCTCAAGTTGCAGAATATTCAATTCAAAGAAATTATTTGGATTTGTATTTAGATCTACCATGGAATGAGTTTTCAGTAGATAAATTTGATTTAAAGCGCGCTCAAAGGATATTAGATAGAGATCATTATGGATTAGAAGATGTAAAAAAAAGAATAATTGAACACATTGCTGTTTTGAAACTTAGGAATGACATGAAATCACCTATTTTATGTTTTAATGGACCTCCAGGTGTTGGAAAAACTTCTTTAGGAAAATCTATCGCTGAAGCACTAGGAAGAGAATATGTTAGAATTTCACTAGGTGGTTTAAGAGATGAATCAGAAATTAGGGGGCATAGAAAAACATATATTGGAGCTATGCCTGGTAGAATTATTCAAAGTTTAAAAAAAGCTAAAACTTCTAATCCAGTTTTTGTTTTAGATGAAATTGACAAACTTTCTGTTGGTAATCAAGGCGATCCGTCTTCTGCTATGTTAGAGGTTTTAGATCCAGAGCAAAATACTTCATTTTATGACAATTTTGTTGAAACTGGCTTTGATTTATCTAAAGTTATGTTTATAGCTACTTCAAATAACATTTCAAATGTTCAACCTGCATTAATAGATAGAATGGAAATTGTTAATGTTTCTGGTTATACAATTGAAGAAAAATTTCAAATAGCAAAGAAACATTTATTACCTAAGCAAATTTCTGAACATGGTTTAGAAAAAAATATTATTAAATTAAATAAGCTATCATTAGAAAAAATTATTGAGGGATATACTAGGGAATCTGGTGTTAGAGGTTTAGAAAAACAAATAGCAAAAGTTATTAGACATGTTGCAAAGTCTATTGCTATGGATGAGAAATTTTCAAAAAATGTTTCAGTAGATGAATTGGAGAGGATTTTAGGTATTTCAATTTCTAAAGATAAGTATGAAAATAATGATGTTGCTGGAGTTGTAACTGGTTTAGCTTGGACTCAATTTGGAGGGGATATTTTATTTATTGAATCTACATTATCTAAAGGAAAAGGGAATTTATCCATTACTGGGAATCTTGGAAAAGTAATGAAAGAGTCTGCTACAATTGCGTTAGAATATATTAAATCGAATGCAAGTGAATTACAAATTAATGTTGACAAATTATCAAATTATAATTTGCATATCCATGTACCTGAAGGAGCAACCCCTAAAGATGGTCCAAGTGCAGGAATTTCTATGTTAACTTCACTTGTTTCTTTATTAACCCAGAAAAAAGTTAAAAATAAATTAGCTATGACTGGTGAAATTACTTTGAGAGGGAAAGTTTTACCAGTTGGAGGTATAAAAGAAAAAATTTTAGCAGCTAAAAGAGCTAAAATCAAAGAAATTATCCTAAGTATTGAGAATAAGAAAAATATTTTAGATATTGACAATTCCTATTTAAAAGGCCTTAAATTTCATTACGTATCAAGTATGAATGAAGTTATAGATATTGCAATAACAAAACAAAAAGTAAGAAATTATAAATGGTAGGCCAATTTATAGTAACAATTGATGGAACTTCATCAACTGGAAAAAGTACTATTGCGAAGAGAATAGCAAAAAAATTAGGATATATTTATATTGATTCCGGAGCCATGTATAGAGCTCTAACTTACTATGCAATTCAAAAAAAATATATTTCTAAATTTCACTTTGATAAAAAAAAATTAATTAAAGATATCCCTAACATATATATTGATTTTCAGCATAATAAGGTAAACAATAACTTTGAAGTTCATCTTAATGGAATTTCTTACGAAAATAAAATTAGATCATTAGAAGTTTCAAATCTAGTTAGTCAAATCGCCACCGTTGTTGAATTAAGAAAACAAATGGTAATGGTTCAGCATTTTTTGGGAAAAAACAAGGGTATTGTAATGGATGGAAGAGATATTGGTACTGTTGTTTTTCCTAATGCAGAATATAAGTTTTTTTTAGAAGCTTCAAGTGAATTAAGAGCTAAGAGACGTTATGATGAGTTGGTTAAAAAAAATAAAGAAATTTCTTTTAATGAAGTATTTGAAAATATTGTTTCAAGGGATAAGCTAGACATTAATAGATCTAATTCTCCTCTTATAAAAGCCTCAGATGCTATTTTGATTGATACTGAAAACCTAAATTTAGATCAAGTTGAAAGTAAAATTTTGGAATATATAAACTTCTCAAATTTAAATTCTTAATAAAAAATTTGTTTAAAGAATAAAATGACCTTATTTTCGCGATCCTTTTGGTTGGTTAATATAGAATGCCAAAAGTCTAATATTGATTAACAACTTCTAATTTATTCCTTTATTTCTATTAATAAATTAGAATACAAATAATAAGTTATGCCTTCAACTAAAAAAGATAGTAAATCAAAGAAATCTGTTAAAGAGACACCTAAAGCAAAGAAAGGTGTTAAAAAAACATCTTCACCAAAAAAAGAATCAAAACCAAAAGTTAAAGTTGTAGAAGAGTTAGTTGAATCTATTCAAGCAACTAAAGAAATCAAAAAAACAAAAGTAAAAAAGACTAAAGTTGATAAAAATCAATCAAAGGAAGTCCCGGTAATAGAGAAGCCTATATCATCAGATAAATTTTTAAAAGATTTTGATTGGGAAAATTTTGAAGAAGGCATAGAAACAGTAGATGAAAAAAAATTAGTTGAACTAGAAAAATTAATTGAAAAAAACTTTGTTGACACTTATAATGATAGTGTTGTTGAAGGAGTAATTATTAATTTAACTGATAGAGAAGCTATTATTGATATAAATGCTAAATCTGAAGGTGTTATATCACTTAATGAGTTTAGGTATAATCCTGATTTAAAGGTTGGAGATAAAGTTGAGGTTTTAGTTGATATTCAAGAAGATAAAACAGGTCAATTAATATTATCCCATAGAAAAGCTAGAACAATAAAAGCTTGGGATAGAGTAAATGAAGCACATGATAAATCTACTGTTGTAACAGGTTTTGTTAAGTGCAGGACAAAAGGAGGAATGATTGTTGATATTTTTGGTCTAGAAGCTTTTCTTCCCGGATCGCAAATTGATGTTAAGCCCATAAGAGATTATGATCAATATGTTGACAAGAATATGGAATTTAAGGTTGTTAAGATTAATCATGAATTTAAAAATGTAGTGGTTTCTCACAAAGCTCTTATAGAAGCTGATATTGAAGAACAGAAAAAAGAAATTATTAGCCAACTTGAAAAAGGTCAAGTATTAGAAGGAATTGTAAAAAATATTACAACATATGGTGTATTTATTGATTTAGGTGGTGTGGATGGATTAATTCATATTACTGATCTTTCTTGGAACAGAATAAATCATCCTAGTGAAATATTAGAGTTAGATCAAAAGATAAATGTAGTAATACTTGACTTTGATGACGATAAATCTAGAATTCAATTGGGTGTTAAACAATTAAGTCCTCATCCTTGGGAAGCCTTAAATGCTGAATTAAAGGAAGGGGATAAGGTGAACGGAAAAGTTTCGGTATTAGCTGATTATGGAGCTTTTGTTGAAGTTGTTGATGGAGTAGAGGGGTTAGTTCATGTTTCTGAAATGTCATGGTCAACACATCTTAGATCTGCTCAAGATTTTGTAAAAGTTGGAGATAAAGTTGAAGCAATAGTTTTAGCACTAGACAGAAATGAAAGAAAGATGTCCTTGGGAATTAAACAATTAACTAAGGATCCGTGGACAGATATAACAGCAAAATATCCAAAAGGTTCTAAACATACTGGGACAATAAGGAATTTTACAAATTTTGGAATATTTGTTGAGTTAGAAGAAGGTATTGATGGTTTAGTTTATATTTCAGATCTATCTTGGACAGTTAAAGTTAAACATCCGTCTGAACTTTTTTCAACTGGTGATTCAATTGACGTTATTGTTTTAGAACTTGATTCAGATGATAGAAAATTAAGTTTAGGACATAAACAAACAATGGATAATCCTTGGGATGCTTATGATAAAACTTTTGCAGAAGGCACGATTCATAATGGGACCATTTCTGATTCAAATGATAAAGGTTCAACAATTGCATTTAATGATGATGTAATAGCTTTTGTTCCAAGCAGACACTTATTGAAGGAAGATGGAAATAAATTAAAAAAGGGTGATACTGCAGATTTTAAAGTTATTGAATATAATAAAGATTTTAAAAGAGTTGTAATGTCTCACACAGTACTCTTTAAAGAAGATGAAGCTAAATTGGTAAAAAAATCTTTAAAGAAGGTTAATAAGAAAGATACAGATAAGTCAACTTTAGGTGATTTAGATGTTTTAGCAGATTTAAAAAAGAAAATGGATGACAAAAAATAATTTTATTAAATCTGATTAACTAGCCAGTCACCAACTTCACTAGTAGAGTATGATTTTTCTCCATTAGCCAAATCTTCTGTTACAATCATTTCTTTTAGTGATTTATTTACAATCTCTCTAATTAGTTGAGCCTCTTTTTTAAGTGAAAAGGCATCTTCAAACATCATTGCAGCTGATAGTATGGTTGCTAAAGGGTTAGCTATATTTTTTCCTGCAGCTTGTGGATAAGAACCATGAATGGGTTCAAATAGTGAAGTTTCTTTTCCAATTGAAGCTGAAGGCATAAGCCCCATAGAACCAGAAATAACTGATGCTTCATCAGTTAAAATGTCCCCAAATAGGTTTTCAGTAATTAAAACATCATATGAGTTCGGCCATTGTACCAACCTCATTGCTACAGCATCTACAAACTCATAAGACACATTTACTTCTGGATAATCTTTTTCCATTAATTGTACAGTTTCCCTCCAGAGTCTTGAAGATTCTAATACATTTGCTTTATCTACACAACATAATTTTTTTGATCTTTTCATAGCTAATTCAAACCCCTTTTTAGCCAATCTTACTATTTCTTTACGTGAATAAGTACATGTATCATATGCGATATTTCCATTATCTTTTCTTCCGCTTTCTCCAAAGTATATTCCACTAGTTAATTCTCTTACAAAAATCAAATCTGTCCCTTCAATTCTTTCTTTTTTTAAAGGTGATTTATTTATAAGTGATGGAAATGTGAAAGTAGGTCTAACATTTGCAAAAAGACCCAATTTTTGTCTCATTTTCAATAAACCTTGTTCAGGTCTGATTTTAGCACTAGGATCATTATCATATTTTGGATGACCTATTGCCCCAAATAATATGGCATCAGACTGCATACAAATATTGTGAGTTTTCTCTGGGTATGGATCTCCAACTTTATCAATGGCATCAGCTCCAGTTAATGCTGGAGTCCAATTAATTGTATGATTAAATTTTATTGCAATGGCATTGGATACCTTTACAGCTTGATCAATAACTTCAGGACCAATTCCATCTCCAGGAAGTAAAGCTATATTTAACTCCATATTTATATAATATTTAACATTTTTTCTGTAGCCTTTATAGCTGAAACTGTTTGATCAGAATTTAGTCCTCTAGTTACAAATTCTTTTTTTTGATTTTTCCATGTTATAAATGTTTCACAAAGAGCATCAGAATTACTGCCTGGTGGTATTGTAACGGCATAGTCAATTAATAAAGGTAAATTTAATTCATTATTATGGTATACTTTTTTAATAGCATTCATAAATGCATCAAATTGACCATCACCAGTGGCAGATTCTGTAAATAATTTTCCATCAATTTCAATTTCTAAATCTGCTGACGGGTCTAATCCTTTTGTGTGTTTTAAAACATAAGATTTGATAATTGTTTTATTTTTAAGTTCTGAACTATTTAAAACATCAGAAATAATATAAGGAAGATCTTCAGCAGTTACCCTTTCTTTTTTGTCACCTAGTTTAATAATTCTGTTAGTTACTTTTTTTAGATCATGATTATTTAATGTTAATCCTAAATCTTGTAAATTTTTTCTAATATTTGCTTTACCAGATGTTTTTCCTAAAGCATATTTTCTTTTTCTACCAAACCTTTCAGGAAGTAAGTCATTATAATACAAATTTTTCTTACTATCTCCATCAGCATGAATTCCAGCAGTCTGAGTAAATACATTTTCTCCTACAATTGGTTTATTAGCAGGAATTCTAAAACCAGTAAAAGCAGATACCAGCTTACTTACTTTATATAAAGATTCTTCTTTTAAATTAATTTCAACATCTGGAATAAAATCTTTTATTACGGCTGCTACACTTGCCATTGGAGCATTTCCTGCTCTTTCACCCATTCCATTTATTGTTAAATGTAAACCATGACAACCCCCTTTTAAGCTTTCAATTACATTAGAAACACTAAGATCATAATCGTTGTGAGCATGGAAATCAAAATGAGTTTTGGGATACTTTTTTGTTATTTCTGATATAAATGAAAATGTTTCTGAGGGGGTTAAAATTCCTAAAGTATCAGGCAATAAAATTCTATCAATAGGTTGTTTTGATAAAAAATCAAGAAATTCGAAAACATATTCCTTTGAATTTCGCATGCCATTGCTCCAATCTTCTAAATATACATTGGTATTTATACCTTCTTTTTTAGCTGATAAAATGGAATCATTAATTTCTTTAAAGTGTTTTTCTGGAGTTTTTTTTATTTGATATTTTAGATGATTTAATGATCCTTTCGTAAGTAAATTTTGGACTTTTGCTCCCGTTTTTAATAACCAATCTAGAGAAATTCCATCATCTAAAAATGTTAAAATTTCAATTTTATTTAAATAACCATTTAATTTAGCCCAATTAGTAATATTTTCTACTGCTTTAAATTCCCCTTTTGATACTCTAGCAGAAGCTACTTCAACTCTATCAATTTTTAATTCTTCAATTAATAATTTAGAAATTGTTAATTTTTCAGATGCTGAAAAGGACATTCCCGAGGTTTGTTCCCCATCTCTAAGGGTTGTATCCATTATTTCAACTGTTCTTTTTTTCATGCTTTATAGAGGAGTTTTTTTAGCAAATTCTTCTATTGAATTTTTTATATTCATTAAATAATCAATATCGTCATAACCATTTAGCATATTTCCTTTTTTATATTCATTAATTTCAAAAGACTCAAACATGTTAGATTCAATTATACCGATAACTTGCTTTTTGAGATCTACCTTTATTTTTGTATCAGGTTTTTTATAAATTTCATTAAAAATATTTTCTAAAAACTTCGGAGAAACCTTAACAGGAAGAACACCTATATTTAAGCAGTTATTTCTAAAAATATCAGCAAAAAAACTTGAAACAACACATCTAAAACCATAGTCATAAATAGCCCATGCTGCATGTTCTCTAGATGATCCAGATCCAAAATTTTTTCCTCCCACCAATATTTTTCCACTATATGTATTATTATTTAAAACAAAATCTTTTTTAGGTTGATTTTTTGAGTCATATTTCCAATCTCTAAATAAATTATCTCCAAAACCTACTCTTTCAATTGCCTTTAGAAATCTTGCGGGAATAATTTGATCGGTATCAATATTTTCAATTGGAAGAGGCACAGCAGAACTTTCTAGTATATTAAATTTATCGTATGCCATATATAAGTTTTAATCTAAGGTTCTTGGATCGGTTACAGATCCAGTTATAGCAGCTGCGGCAGCAACTAGAGGACTTGCTAACAATGTTCTGGACCCTGGACCTTGTCTACCTTCAAAATTTCTATTTGATGTGCTCACAGCGTATTTACCTGCTGGTATTTTGTCATCATTCATTGCTAGGCATGCTGAGCATCCAGGTTCTCTTAATTCAAATCCAGCTTCTTCTAAAATAGATAATAACCCTTCTTCTTTTATAGCTTGTTCTACTTTATGAGAGCCAGGAACTAGCAATGCTGTTACATTTGGTGCTTTCTTTTTACCCTTAATTATTTCAGTAAATGCTCTAAAATCTTCTATTCTTCCATTAGTGCAACTTCCTAAAAAGACAAAATCAATTTTTTTACCCAAAATACTTTCTCCTTCATTGAAATTCATATATTCAAGAGATTTAAAATATGTTTTAACTCCACTATTTTGGTTTATTGCTTTAGGAATTTCATTTGATATACTCATTCCCATACCAGGGTTAGTCCCATAGGTTATCATTGGCTCAATCTTATCCCCATCAAAAATTAATTCCTTATCAAAAATTGCATTTTTATTACTTTTTAATGTTAACCAATATTTCATTGCTTTTGTCCAATCATCATCCTTAGGAGTATATTCTCTATTTTTTATATAATCAAATGTTTTTTTATCAGGTGCTATCATTCCTCCTCTTGCTCCCATTTCAATACTTAAGTTACATACTGTCATTCTTCCTTCCATGCTCATTTCTGTAAAAACATTTCCAGAATATTCAACAAAATAACCTGTTGCGCCAGATGTAGTTAATCTAGAGATTATAAAAAGGGCGACATCTTTTGGAGTTACTCCTTTGTTTAATCTACCATCGATAGTTATTCTCATTTTTTTAGGCTTAGGTTGCATTATACATTGAGTAGCTAGCACCATTTCAACTTCAGATGTTCCTATTCCAAATGCAATTGCTCCAAATGCTCCATGAGTTGAGGTATGAGAATCCCCACAAACAATCGTTGCACCAGGTTGTGTTATACCATATTCAGGACCAATAACATGAACAATTCCATTTTTTTCATGACCTAAACCCCAGTATGAAATTCCATGTAATTTGGAATTTTCTTCCAATGCTTTTAATTGATTGGCAGATAAAGGATCTTTAACAGGAAGATGTTGGTTTTTTGTTGGAGTATTATGATCAGCTGTTGCAAATGTTTTATTTGGAAACAATACCCTAGCATTTCTATTTTTTAATCCCAAAAATGCTACTGGACTTGTAACCTCATGAATCATATGTCTATCTATAAATAAAACATCTGGTCCGTTATTAATTTGGTGAACTACATGGGAGTCCCAAACCTTGTCAAATAATGTTTTACTCATGATTTAGAAAGAAATGATAGATTTTAAATTAGAATTTTTTATAATAACAGGAATATCTTTGTCTTTTACTTCTTTTTTTTGATCAGCAAATTTTAAAAATTCAGAATAAACAATATCTAATTGATTTTTAGTCAATTCAAACCCTATATTTTTAGCTCTATAGGCTAGTGCAGCTCTACCACTTCTCGCAGTAAGAACTATAGCAGATTCATTTACTCCTACATCTAAAGGGTTTATAATCTCATAAGTTTCCCTTTTTTTAATCACTCCATCTTGATGAATTCCAGAACTATGAGCAAAGGCATTAGCTCCTACAATTGCTTTGTTAGGTTGAACTGGCATTGCCATACTTTCAGACACCATTTTACTTGTATCATATAAAAGTTTAGAATTAATATTTGTATCCAAATTTAGTTGATCATGCTGTCTCATTATCATAACTACTTCTTCTAATGATGTATTACCAGCTCTTTCACCGATCCCATTAATAGTACATTCAATTTGTCTAGCCCCATTTAATACTCCATAAATAGAATTTGCTGTGGCAAGACCTAAATCATTATGGCAATGACATGAAATAATAGCTTTATCAATATTTTTGACATTTTCTTTAAGAAATTTAATTTTTTCTCCATATTCAAACGGAAGACAATATCCTGTAGTATCAGGTATGTTAAGAACAGTAGCTCCAGCTTCAATCATTTTTTCACAAACTTTAGCTAGAAACTCATTATCGGTTCTTCCAGCATCCTCAGCATAAAATTCTACATCATTAACAAACTTTTTAGCATATTTCACTGCTTCAAAACCTTGTTCAATAATTTTTTCTCTTGTAGAATTGAATTTATATTTGATATGAGAATTAGATGTGCCAATTCCTGTATGAATTCTTGGATAGACTGCTTTTTTTAAAGATTCCGCTGCTACTTCAATATCCTTTTTAACAGCTCTAGTTAAACCACAAACAGAAGCATTTTTAACAATTTTGGAAATTTCCACAACTGAATTGAAGTCTCCTGGACTAGAAATAGGGAATCCTGCTTCAATTACATTTACTCCTAAATCATCAAGTCTTTCAGCAATAATCAGTTTCTGATCTGTATTTAACTTACATCCTGGAACTTGTTCTCCATCTCTTAATGTAGTATCAAATATTTGAACAATTTCTTTACTCATTTATATAATATGTTTTATAAAAAAAAATTTGTAAGGTAAAAGTAGTAAAATCAGGTAAATAAATCTATTATTGGTTATAGTCAATACATAAATCCCAAATATTGTTTTTTGGAGGGTTTGCTATAATTTTTATATATTTTTTAGTTACTGGGTGTGTAAAATTTACTTTTCTTGAATGTAAATGGATACTACCATCTTTATTAGATCTAGGGTAACCATACTTTAAATCTCCTTTAATTGGATAACCAATATTAGCTAATTGTGTTCTGATCTGATGATGTCTCCCTGTTTCCAAATTTATACTTAAAAGAGAGTATTTTTCTAACTCTAAGATTTTTTTACATATTAAAATAGCTTTTTTTGATTTTTTATTTGAGCTATTAGTTACATAAGATTTATTTTGTTTTTTGTTTTTTATCAGATAATTTACCAGTTTATTTGGAGTTTTTTCAGTCATTGACTTAACAATAGCCCAATATGTTTTTTTTATTTCATTTTTTTTAAAAAATTCATTTAATCTTGAAAGAGCTTTTGATGTTTTGGTAAAAATGATTACTCCACTCGTTGGTCTATCTAACCTATGTGCTATACCTAAATAAACATTTCCTTTTTTGTTGTATTTTTTCTTTAAGTAAGTTTTTACCTTGTCACCCAAAGTTTGGTCTCCGGTAATATCACCTTGACTTAAATCACCAGGAATTTTATTAACTATTATTAAATGATTGTCTTCAAATAAAATTTCTAACACAAATAATTAATATTGTTCGTTCTTATTTGGAAAATTTAAATTTTTTACATCTTTAATATAGCTTTTGATAGCTTTAGACATTATATCATTTAAATCAACATATCTTCTTAAAAATCTTGGATTAAATTCTGTGCTAAGCCCAACTAAATCATGAGTAACTAATACTTGACCATCTACATCACTTCCCGCTCCAATTCCGATTACAGGAATATTTATCGCATTAGTAACTTTTTTTGATACTGAAGCTGGAATTTTTTCTAAAACTATTCCAAAGCATCCCAATTTATCTAAAAGTTTAGCATCTTCTATTAATCTTTTTGCTTCTTTATTTTCTTGCGCTCTAACCGTATAAGTTCCAAATTTATAAATAGATTGAGGAGTTAGTCCTAAATGTCCCATTACAGGAATACCTGCATTTAATATTTTTTTTATTGAATCTTTAATTTCAGATCCACCTTCCATTTTTACGGCATGGGCCCCAGATTCTTTCATAATTCTAATTGCAGACCTTAAGGCTTCCTTAGGATCAGATTGATAACTTCCAAAAGGTAAGTCAACTACTACTAAAGATCGCTTAACTCCTCTAACAACTGAAGATGCATGATATATCATTTGATCTAAAGTTATGGGTAAAGTAGTTTCATGTCCTGCCATCACATTTGATGCTGAATCTCCTACAAGAATGATATCAATACCAGAAGAGTCAATTATTTTTGCTATTGAATAATCATAACCTGTTAACATAGATATTTTCTCACCACGTTGTTTCATTTCTAACAATGTATGGGTAGTTACTCTTCTATATTTCTTATTAGACATAATAAAATTTTTGTAAATGTAATTTAAAATATTAATTCTATAATTGATTAAAATTATTTACTGCCACTATGTCAGTAATTATATAATGGCATAATCATTGAAATGTGTTAAATGTTAATGATAAAATTATAAAAATGAATAAAATAATTGGAATTGATTTAGGAACTACAAATTCTTGTGTTTCTGTGATGGAAGGAAATGAACCGGTAGTTATACCAAATGCTGAAGGGAAAAGAACAACACCTTCTGTAATAGCTTTTGTTGAAGGAGGAGAAATTAAAGTTGGAGATCCTGCCAAAAGACAAGCTGTTACTAATCCTACAAAAACAGTTGCCTCTATAAAGAGATTTATGGGTAGTAAGTATAGCGAGTCAAAAAAAGATGCTGATAGATCTGCATATAAAGTGGTTAAAGGAGATAATGATACTGCAAGAGTTGATATTGATGGAAGATTGTATACTCCTCAAGAATTATCAGCTATGACTCTTCAAAAAATGAAGAAAACTGCAGAAGATTATTTAGGAAATACAGTTACTGAAGCAGTAATTACTGTCCCAGCATATTTTAATGATTCTCAAAGACAAGCAACAAAAGAAGCTGGCGAAATTGCTGGATTAAAAGTTCAAAGAATTATCAATGAACCAACTGCAGCAGCATTAGCTTATGGCTTAGATAAATCAGGAAAAGATCAAAAAATTGCTGTTTTTGATTTAGGTGGAGGTACATTTGATATTTCTATACTTGAACTTGGAGATGGAGTTTTTGAAGTTCTTTCAACAAACGGGGATACAAGATTAGGTGGAGATGATTTTGACGATGCTATTATTCAATTTTTAGCTGATGAATTTAAAAAGCAAGAAGATATAGACCTTAGAAAGGATCCTATGGCATTGCAGAGATTAAAGGAGGCTGCAGAAAAAGCTAAAATTGAGCTTTCTTCATCTGCTCAAACAGAAATTAATTTACCATATATATCTGCAACGTCATCTGGTCCAAAGCATCTGGTTAAAACTTTAACTAAATCTAAGTTTGAGCAATTGTCTACTGAATTGGTTAAAAGATCAATGGAACCAGTGAAAAAGGCACTTGGTGATGCTGGATTAAATGTTAAAGACATAAATGAAGTTATTTTAGTTGGAGGATCTACAAGAATACCTATAATTCAAGAAAAAGTAGAGAAGTTTTTTGGAAAAAAACCATCTAAAGGTGTTAACCCTGATGAAGTTGTTGCAATTGGAGCAGCTATTCAAGGTGGAGTGCTTACGGGTGATGTCAAGGATGTTTTATTATTAGACGTTACTCCTTTGTCTTTAGGTATTGAAACTATGGGAAGTGTGATGACTAAGTTAATAGAATCCAATACAACAATTCCTACAAAAAAATCACAAGTTTTTTCAACTGCTGCTGATAATCAACCATCGGTTGAAATTCATGTTCTTCAAGGTGAAAGACCAATGGCTAAAGACAATAAGACTATTGGTAGATTTCACTTAGATGGTATACCACCATCTCCAAGAGGAGTTCCCCAAATTGAAGTTACTTTTGATATTGATGCAAATGGAATGATTCATGTTACTGCTGCAGATAAAGCTACAGGTAAAACTCAAGATATTAGAATTGAAGCTTCATCTGGTTTAACTGAGGAAGAAATTGAAAAAATGAAAAAAGAAGCAGAAGCAAATGCTGAATCTGATAAAAAAGTAAAAGAAGAAGTAGATACTTTAAATAGTGCAGATGCAATGATTTTTCAAACAGAAAGTCAATTAAAGGAATATGGAGACAAGATTTCTAAGGACAAGAAAAAAGCAATTGAAGAATCTCTAGAAACTTTAAAAAAAGCACATGAATCTAAAGATATAGATAGTATAAAAACTGCTCTTGAAGGAATTAATGAGGCTTGGAAGAATGCATCAGAGGAATTATATAAAGCTCAGGCTGAATCTGCTCAAAGTGCACCTGGTGCAGCACCAGAAGGAAATACAAAGTCTGATAATGGAAAAGATTCTTCCGATGATGTTCAAGATGTTGATTTCGAGGAAGTTAAATAACAAATATTTTTAAAAAATAATTAATGAATAAAACAGAAAGCGGAAACCAACAACTGAATTCAATCAGAGAGGAATTCAATCAAAGAGTAGACAAAAAAGTAATGCTAGGCAATACAAAAAGAATTTCTTGGAATAAATTTAGAAGACACAGGTCAATCTAATGGTAAAGATAGTTTTATCCACTTATAAAAAACGTATCAAAATTTTTGATGCGTTTTTTTTGTTTTATACTTTTGGCAAATGAATAAAGAAGACTTATTAAAAAAGATAAACTCTGTAAATAAAAACTCTTTGGAAGAAACTTTGGAAATTGAATTTATAGATATAGGTGAAGACTTTATAATTGCAAAAATGCCAGTTACTTCAAAGGTGCTCCAACCAGATGGAGTTTTACATGGAGGAGCTACTGCAGCTCTTGCTGAATCAGTAGGCAGTGCCGCTTCATATTTTTCTATTGATAAAGATAAACAAATAGTAAGGGGAATGGTTATTTCTTGTAATCATTTGAAAGGGGTGACAGAGGGTTATGTTTATGGTAAAGCGACACCTTTACATAAAGGTAGAACTACTCAACTTTGGGAAATTAAAGTTACTGATGACAATGATAATTTAATTTCTCATTGTAAGCTTTCAACTATGATTTTAAATAAAAGATAACTAAACTTTATAAATTCATGTATATAGAAAATGTATTAAAAGTAAAGAATGATTGGTGGAGGTATTTTATTGGCTGTTGTGTAGTTTTTATTGCAACTCAAATTGGTTCTATTCCTTTTATAATTGCAATTTTTTCTAAAGTTGGTGTAGAAGGAAGTTCTCAAATTGACCAGTTTACTATGATGACTGTCTTGGGTGATAGTAATTTAACTTTATTTTATTTTTTAATTCCTTTTCTCTTTGGTCTTTTAGGACTTTTTATAGTTGTAAAATTTATACATAAACAAACATTTTTATCATTAACTACGTCAAGAAAAAAAATAGATTTTTCAAAAATTGTAACCTCTTTTTTACTTGCCTGTTCAATTGTTTTACTATCTACTATTACAAGTTATTTAATATCCCCTGAAGATTACTTATTTAATTTTGAATTAAAGCCCTTTTTGATTTTAGCCATGATTTCAATTTTATTAATTCCGATTCAAACTAGCTTTGAAGAATATATCTTTAGAGGATATTTAATGCAAGGTATAGGAGCAATTGTAAAAAATAAATGGATACCATTATTAATAACCTCTTTATTATTTGGTTTTTTACACTACTGGAACCCTGAAATAGATAAATTGGGTAATTTATCTATAATTTATTATGTTTTAACAGGATTATTTTTAGGTGTGATTACATTGATGGATAAAGGAATGGAACTTGCTATAGGTTTTCATGCTGGAAATAATGTATTTATATCTCTATTAGTAACAGCTGATTGGACTGTTTTTCAAACTAACTCTATTATAAAAAATGTAGGTGAACCAGATCTGACAAGTATGATGGTTCCATTTTTCATTATTTACCCTCTTTTAATATTATATTTCTCTAAAAAATATAATTGGACTGATTGGAAAGAAAATTTAAGTGGAAGAATTAACTAACTTTATAATAATTTTAACATAATTAATCTATAATTATTTACAAATTGCACTAACAACAACAATTAAATAAAAATGGCTTTAAATAAAAATGGAATTTTTGCATGGGCCTCATTCATTTTAACTATACTAGGAATAGCAATTATATTATTAGGAGTATTAAAATATCAAGATAATGCAATTGGATTCTCTCTAGTAGGAATTGGTTTTATTTCTATAGGATGGGCATTTAATGCTTTAAAAGGAAGAATTTAGTTGTTGTTTCCAGTCATTTTTTTTACATCTACCCATTTGTCAAATTCTTTAGCACTTGCATAGCCTAATCTAACAGTTTCTTCTTTTAAAGTTGTGCCATTTTTATGAGCAAGATTTGCTATTTCTGCTGCTTTATAATATCCTATTTTGCTATTTAATGCAGTAACTAACATTAAAGAATTCTTAACAAGTTCTTCAATTCTTTTTTTGTTTGGTTTTATTCCTTTTATACAGTTGTTATCAAAACTATCAACTGCATCAGAAATCAATGTAGAGGATTCTAATAAATTGGCAGCCATTAATGGTTTATAAACATTTAATTCGTAATGACCTTGCATTCCTCCAATAGTTACTGAAACATCATTACCAATTACTTTAGCACATACCATTGATAAGGCTTCACATTGAGTTGGATTGACTTTACCAGGCATTATAGAACTTCCAGGTTCATTTGCAGGTATTGAGATTTCTCCTATACCAGATCTAGGTCCAGAAGCCATCATTCTAATATCATTGGCAATTTTATTTAATGAATTGGCAATTAATTTTAAAGCACCATGTGTTTCTACAAGAGCATCATGTGCTGCAATAGATTCAAATTTATTTTCAGCTGAAATAAAATTTAATCCAGTAAATTTTGATATAAATTCTGCAGACATTTCAGAATAACCTACTGGAGAATTTATTCCAGTTCCAACTGCTGTAGCACCTAAGGCAAGTTCAGACAAGTGATTTAACGAATTTTTTAAAGAACTTAAACCATGTTTTATTTGAGATTGATAACCCGAAAATTCTTGTCCTAAAGTAACTGGTGTGGCATCCATTAAGTGGGTTCTACCTATTTTAATAATATCTTTAAATTCTTTTGATTTTTCTAAAAGAGTTTTTTCAAATTCTTCAAGACTTGGAATAGTATTTTCTATCAATTTCTTATAAATAGCAATATGCATTGCTGTTGGAAATGTATCATTTGAAGATTGAGACATATTAACATCGTCATTTGGAGCTAATGTCTTTTTAGATTCCCCAATTTTTTTACCTTCTAGTATATGAGCTCTATTAGAAATAACCTCATTAACATTCATATTAGTTTGAGTACCTGATCCAGTTTGCCATATAACAAGTGGAAACTGATCATTATGTTTACCATCTAAAATCTCGTCACAAACATTACCAATAAGATCTCTTTTTTCTTTATTTAAAACACCTAATTTATGATTGGTAAATGCAGCAGCTTTTTTTAAATATGCAAAACCATAAATGATTTCAATTGGCATAGAGCTAGGTTTACCAATTTTAAAATTATTGATAGACCTTTGGGTTTGGGCTCCCCATAAACAATTAGTTGGTACTTCAACTTTACCAATAGTATCTTTTTCTATTCTGTATGACATGTCAAAGAATTATAATACAAATTTACTACAAATGGTTAATATATTTGTTTTTTATCAATTGTTAAAAAAAAATGTTTCAATAGAAGATATCTTTAATTATATTTGCATTATACAATAATAGTTATGGAATTTGATCAATATTTAGGGTTTATTTTGTTTTTATCAGTTTTAACAATGGGATTCTGGTTAATGATATTACTGTTAACTTTTATTATACCTTATTGGGTAGGTGGAGCATTCATTGAAAGAATGAAGGAGCTAAGAAAAAAAATAAAAAAATAATTTATCCTCCAAAACCTTCACCTTCGTAGTCTTCATAACTTGGTCTGTTATCTGTTTGACTTTTTTTCTGATTAAATCTATATATAAGACTCAAACTAAAGTTTCTTCCTCCTCTCCAACTGGATTCAGTATAATTTTTATAGGTTTCATTAAATGTTTCTAATCTCCATTTTTGGGTTTCAAAAATATCATTGATTTTGAAAGTTAAAGTCATTTTATCCCCAATAATATCCTTACTAAAAGCTGTATTTGTACTTATTGATGCTTTTCGAGTTGAAATAGCATTTTTTTGAGGACCTCTATAACTTAATCTTGTTTGCCAATCAATTGATGAGAATAATTTTAAATAATTATTTAATCTTGCTGTCCAAACTAGATTTTTTGAGTCATAAACTATATTGTTATAAGTTCCTATTATTTCAGATTGATAAAAATTAATGTTTCCTCCAATTCTCCAGTTTTTTGATTGAGTATAATTGGTGTTAAACTCAATTCCTATTTCTTCTTGTGATGATAAGTTTATAGGAGATCTTCTAATAACTGGAACAAGAATATCATTAACCAAAACGGCATTACCTGTTGCTTCATTTATAAAAGTATATATTCCATTAGATTTTTTATAATATATTGATCCGTTTAAAGTTGTTTTATCTAGCCTTTTTAAGTAACCTATATCAATTCCATTAGAATATGTAGGGTTTAAGTAAGGATTTCCTTGAAAAAAACTTGTTTCACTAGATCTTGATGGAAATGGGTTAATAAAATAAGATCGAGGTCTACTAATTCTTCTACTATATCCTAAAGTAATGGTTTCATTTTCTTTTAATTCATAAGCCAAATTTACTGTTGGAAACAGATCATTATATTTTTTTATATCATTACTATTGGTTTCTTTTTGTTTAACTATAGTTTTAGACTCTTCGATTCTTAATCCTAATAAATATGAAAATTTATTTTTTTTGTTCCCAAATTGAGTATAAAATGCATTTATCTTTTCGTTATAAAAAAGACTGTTACTAAGATTTGAATTTCTTACATAGTTTCCATTAGAGTTTTCATCTTCTACAAGATAATCTGTATTTTGAAATTTATTGCTTTTTCTATAACCCATTTCAAATTGTCCATCCTCTCCAATTGGCAAAACATAATCAATTTTATAGAGTTCACTGTCTTGTCTCTCATCTGTTTTAACTTTTTCACTTAAGTATTTAACGTAGTTTGGAATAGATTGGGTATTAGAGATTAAACCACTTTCAATTTCATTGGATCTTTCTTTTTGATAATCCATTGTTATCTCGGCTTTATTAGCAAATTCGTGAGCGAAGTATAATGAAAATTCATTTGTATCATCTTTTTCATTTTCATTTTCAATTCTTTTAGAAGACTTTTTAATTCCTTGAAAATTTTGAATGATATTATTAATAGTTTCATCGTTACTTTCACTTTCTCTAGTTAAATAGGAAACAACTAAACTTGTTTTTTTAGAAATAAAATATTCAATTCCATGATTTTGATAATTAGATTCTCTTTCACTATTTCTATTTCCAATTTCATCAAGAAAATTATTGACAGAATTTCCAGTATAGTATTCAGTATTACTATTTGAAACATTTTCATAGCTTCTAAGGTTATAACCGTTATTACTAAAAAAATTAATTTTTTTGGTTCTGTAATTAAGATTCCCTGAAATACCATAAGATTTTGGATCTCCACCATTTATACTTATTGATCCATTTAATCCAGCTAGCTTATTTCTTCTTAAAACAATATTAATTATTCCAGCAGTTCCTTCTGCATTATATCTAGCAGATGGAGAAGTGATGATTTCTACCTTTTCAACACTTTCAGAAGGAAATTGTTTTAATGCATCATTGCTGCTTATTCCAACTAATCCTGAAGGTTTACCATTAATTAAAATTCTAACGCTTTGATTTCCTCTTAGTGAAACATTTCCATCAATATCTACAGCTACAGATGGAAGGTTGTCAAGTACATCGCTAACACTACTTCCTCTTAATGTTAAGTCTTTTCCTATATTATAAACTGTTTTATCTAATTTAATTTCTACTTGTGTTTTTTCAGCTATTACTTCAACTTCGTCTAAAATATTTTCATCAATTGACATGAATATAGTACCTAAATCTTTTGATTTATAGATAGCAATGTTTTTTAAAACTTTTTCTTTAAATGAAATATATTCTAATTTTAAATCATAGGTTCCTCTAGAAATTTCTAAATTAAATTTGCCATTTGAATCAGTTATTCCACCATATTTAAGAATGGTATCGTTACTTTGAAAAATTGAAATTGTGGCATATTCCAGTGGAGTATTAGACTCATTGTCTAAGATTGTTCCAGAGAGATAAATGATGTTTTGTTGAGCATTTAAATTAAAAGAAATAATTGCAGTAATTATAAAAAATATCTTTCTCATAAATATATTTGATTATAATATTTTCAAGGATTCTTCAGGTGGATTAGCTATTATGGCTTTGTTTTCTGAAATAAAAATAGGCCTTTGCATTAGTTTTGGATGTTCAAAGATAGCTTGAATGATTTGATTTTTTGATAATAATTTATTTTTAAACAATTCTTTCCATACTTTTTCTTGTTTTCTTATTAAATCAATTGGATTTAGTTCTGATTTATCAATAATTTCTTCAATTTGTTTTTCGTTTAATTGATCTGCTAAATATAAAATAGTTTCAAACTCAATTTTTTTACCTTTTAAAAACTCCAATCCTTCTCTGGATTTTCTACACCTTGGATTATGTAATAATTTATATTTCAACTCCTATATTTTTTAATTCAGTAATTAATTTTTTCGGAGATATAAATTGGATTCCATTTATTCCACATTTTATAGCCCCTTCAACATTTGATAAACGATCATCTATAAAAATACAATTAGCTGGATTTAAATTGTATTTACTGAGTGTATATTCATAAATTTTTTTATCTGGTTTAAGCATCTTTATTTCACCTGAAACAACAATGCCTTCAAATAATTTTAGAAATACAAATCTTTCTAAGGCTACAGGAAATGTTTCTGCACCCCAATTAGTCAGTGCTATTAATCGATAATTTTGACTTTTTAATTTTTTTAAAATTTCAACTGTTTCAGAAATTTCTCCCCTGAGCATTTCTTTCCATCTTCCATAAAACATTCTAATTAATTTTTCATATTCTGGAAATAACTGGATTCTTTCTTCAGTAGCAATTTTTATCAATTTTCCCTTATCCTGTTCTTCATTCCATTCAGTAGTGCATATGTTATTAAAAAACCATTCCATTTTTATTCTATCTCCATTAAATTCTTTTAAAAAAACATATTCCGGATTCCAATCAACTAAAACTCCACCCAAATCAAAAATAATTGTATCTATTTTCATACTAATTAGCCATTAAAAAAGCTTTTAGAAATGGATTTAATTCTCCATTCAAAACACTATCTATATCATTAGTCTCATGCCCAGTTCTAACATCCTTTATAAGTTTATAAGGGTGAAGAACATAGTTTCTTATTTGAGAGCCCCATTCAATTTTCATTTTGCTAGCTTCAATTTTTTCTCTTTCTTTCATTTTTTCTTTTAGTTCAATTTCATAAAGTTGAGATTTTAGAAGTTGAAGTGCCTTTTCCTTATTTTCAAGTTGAGATCTTGTTTCAGAATTTTCAATAATTATTCCAGATGGGGCATGTCTAAGTCTTACAGCAGTTTCAATTTTATTAACACTTTGCCCACCAGCTCCACTTGATCTCATAGTTTCCCATGAAATGTCAGAGGGATTTATATTGATTTCAATTGAATCATCAACTAGTGGATAAACATAAACTGATGCAAATGATGTATGCCTTTTTGCATTACTATCAAAAGGAGATATTCTTACAAGTCTATGAACTCCATTTTCTCCTTTTAACCACCCAAAACCATAATTGCCATCAATTTCTAATGTGACAGATTTTATACCAGCTACATCTCCTTGTTGTAAATCTAATTCTTTGACTTTATAATTATTTTTTTCGGCCCACATTATATACATTCTCATTAGCATATTTGCCCAATCACAACTTTCTGTTCCACCAGCTCCAGCAGTTATTTGAATTACTGCGCTCATTTCATCACCTTCATTTGACAACATGTTTTTAAATTCTACTGATTCTATATGGTCATGACATTTATTAAAGTGAGAACTTAATTCAGTTTCTGAAATTTCATTTGATTTAAAATATTCAAATAATACTTCTAAATCTTCACATAAAGAATTAGCCTTTTCGTAATCTTTAACCCATTGTTTTAAAGATTGGAGTTCTTTCATTACTTTTTGAGCTTTCTTAGAATCATTCCAGAATTCGGGATCAAATGTAATTTCCTCTTTATTAGAAATTTCTATTTTTTTTGAGTCTATGTCAAAGATAACTCCTTAGCGCTTGAGTACGCTTAAGGAGATTCTTAATTTGGTCTATAGTTATCATTTTATTAAATAATAAGCAAAAATACATTTAAATAAGGAATCATTTTAACTTAATTAATTTTTATATTTAAGTAACAATTAAAACTTGCGTTATGTATAATAAAATTATTATTCTTTTCAATTGTTTTTTCTTGCTTGGTATTACTGCCCAAGAAATAAAACAAAATAAAATAGATTATGAAGGCTTTTTTAATTTTACTTATGAAGAAAAATCTGATAAGATTTTTTTGGAGGTGGATAAATTAAGTTATGATTTTTTATATATCAATTCTTTAGCTACAGGATTAGGTTCAAATGACATAGGTTTAGATCGTGGTCAATTAGGCAAGGAGAGTATTGTAAGATTCGAAAAGTATGGAAACAAGTTACTTTTAATACAACCCAATCAATCTTATAAAGCTATCTCAGAAAATAATTCTGAAAAAAACAGTGTTGCGCAAGCTTTCGCATTCTCCGTTATTTATGGATTTGAAATTATAGAATCAAAATCAGGAACTTATGTAATTGATTTTACTCCATTTTTAATGCAGGATAAACATGGAGTTCTAAATAGATTAAAAAGACTTAATCAAGGTATATATAAATTAGATTTAACTAAAAGTGCCTTAGAGTTAACAAGAACTAAAGCTTTTCCTGAAAATGTTGAGTTTGAAGCATTATTGACGTTTACAGGTGAATCTAAGGGAAGATTAATTTCAAGTGTATCTCCAGATCCATCTATTATTAGTGTTATACAACATCATTCATTTATAAAACTTCCCGATAGTAATTATAAACCTAGAAAGTTTGATCCCAGAAGTGGAGCTATTATGACTTCTTTTATGGATTATGCTAGTCCAGTTCAAGATCAAATAAGTCAAAAGATGATCACTAGACATCGTCTAGAAAAGACAAATCCAAATTTAGAATATAGTGAGGCAGTTAAACCAATAGTATACTATTTAGATTCAGGAACTCCAGAACCAATTAGGTCAGCTTTAATAGAAGGAGCTAGTTGGTGGAATGAAGCTTTTGAAGAAATAGGATTTAAAAATGCTTTTCAGGTTAAGGTCTTACCTGAAAATGCTGATCCAATGGACTGTAGATACAATGTTATCCAATGGGTTCATAGGTCTTCTAGAGGTTGGAGCTATGGAGCTAATGTGTCTGATCCAAGAACAGGTGAAATTATTAAGGGCCATGTTAGTTTAGGAAGTTTAAGAATAAGACAAGATTTTTTAATAGCTCAAGCTTTAATTAATAAACCTTATGAAAAAGATGATAATTATAAACCCATGTTAGAAATGGCTTTATCAAGAATAAAACAACTAAGTGCTCATGAAGTTGGACATACTTTAGGTTTTACACATAATTTTGCATCTAGTGTTAACAAAAGAGCTTCTGTAATGGATTATCCTCATCCATTAATAAAATTAAATGAAGATAAAATTGATTTGTCAGATGCTTATTCGAATGGAATAGGGGAATGGGATAAAGTGAGTGTTGCTTACAGCTATTTTCAATTTAAGCAAGAAAATGAAAATGAAGAATTACAGGATATTTTAAAAAGAGCAAGTCAAAAAGGATTAAGATTTATTACTGACAAAGACGCTAGAGCTCAGGATGGCTCTCATATATATGCTCATTTGTGGGATAATGGGGAGGATGTAATTGAAGGTTTAGATGATATTTTTAAGATAAGAGAAAATGCTATATCAAACTTTTCTGAATTAAATATTAAAAGTGGTGAACCTTATTCTAATTTAGAGGATGTTTTTGTCCCGTTATATTTCATGCATCGATATCAAACTGAAGCTGTAGTAAAGTTGATTGGTGGAATGGATTATAGCTATGCAACTAGAGGGGACGGTCAAATAATTGTGGAAGATCTTGAGCTTGAAATCCAAAATAGAGCTTTAGTTTCTATATTCCAATCTATAGATGCTCAAAATTTAGCAATTCCAAGACGTATTTTAAAACTATTTCCTCCTAGAGCTTATGGATTTCCAAGAACAAGAGAATCATTCAAAGGGAAAACTGGAATTTCTTTTGACCCATTTAGCGCTGCCTCAACAGCAAGCGAAATGACTGTTTCATTATTGTTAAATCCAAAGAGATTAAATAGAATTATGATTCAAAACTCTATTGATAGTTCTAAGATGAGTTTAAGGTATGTTCTAAATGGATTAATATCAAATTCCTTTAAGAAAACACATGAAGATTCTTATATAAGTGAAGTTCAACATTTAATTAATACAAATATTTTAATTTATTTATTAAACATAAGTGAAGATGAAGAAGCATTTATGCAAGTTAAACACGAAGCTAAAATGGCAGTTAAATATTTACAAAGATTAATTGCAAAATCAAAAAAAATACATGCTTATTACGATCAATATTCTTATATAATTGAGGATTTTAAGAAAAGACCAGAGTTATATAAAAAACAAAGATCATCTAAAATACCTGATGGCTCTCCAATTGGAAGTGAATCATGCAATTATAATTTGTAAATAATTATGGAAATAAATCTAATAAGTGATACAGTAACAAAACCTAGCAAAGAAATGCTTAATTCGATGGTTAATGCAGAAGTAGGTGATGATGTTTTTAAGGAAGATCCAACTGTAAATGAACTTGAAGATAAAATTGCTAAGATGTTTGGAATGGATTCTGCATTGTTTTTTCCATCAGGAACAATGACTAATCAAACGGCTATAAAGTTACACACAAACCCAGGAGATCAATTGATATGTGATAAATATGCTCATGTTTATAATTATGAAGGAGGTGGCGTAAGCTTTAATAGTGGAGTTTCTTGTAAGTTAATTGATGGAAATAGAGGAATGTTTAATAATGAACAATTGATTAAAGCTATTAATCCACCAGATTTTTACCATAGTCCTAAAACTTCATTAGTTTGTGTTGAAAACACAACAAATAAAGGGGGAGGTGCATGTTGGAATATTGAAGAACTAAAATCAATCAAAAACACATGTTTAGAGAATAGCTTATCCTATCATTTAGATGGTGCTAGAATTTGGAATGCTATGATTAAAATGAATCAAAGTCCAAAAGATTATGGTTCACTATTTGATTCTATTTCAGTATGTTTAAGTAAAGGTTTAGGATGCCCATCAGGATCTGTATTAATTGCTTCTAATGACTTAATAGAAAGGGCTTTAAGAGTTAGAAAAATTTTAGGTGGAGGTATGAGGCAAGTAGGCTATTTAGCGGCATGTGGAATTTATGCTTTGGAAAATAATTTTTTAAGACTTTCAAAAGACCATGATAGAGCATCAGAAATAGAAAAAACACTTAATAACCTTTCTTTTATTAAAAAGGTAGAACCAGTTGAAACTAATATTGTAATTTTTGAAATAGACTCAATAATAAATTCTGATTTATTTATAAATAAATTAAATGAAAAGGGTATAAAAATAATTTCAATGGGAGATAATAAATTAAGGATAGTTACTCATCTTGATTATACAGAGGAAATGCATCAAGCTTTTTTAAAAATTTTAAATGAATTAAAATTTTAATTATAATTTATATCCAAAATATCGAGATTTTTAATACTAAGTCTTATGTTTGCGCTTGTTTGTAATAAGACTATGACAATATCATCAAAAAACTCAATTTTTCCTCCAATAGCCAAAAAAAATCCTATTTACCTAAAAAAATTTGATTCAGTAAGATTAGATAATTATTATTGGTTAAATGATCGTGAAAATCCTGAAGTATTAGATTATTTAGAAAGGGAAAATAAGTATTATGAAAGCATGACTATTAATACTAAGGATTTTCAAAAGAAAATTTTTGAAGAAATAAAAAACAAAATTAAAGAGGATGATCAATCAGTTCCTTATTTTTTAAATGGATACTGGTATATAACAAAATTTAAAGAAAACAAAGATTACCCTATTTATGTACGAAAAAAAGTCTCTTTAGATGCTATTGATGAGTTACTGTTTGATTGCAATAAGCTTGCAAAAGGTCATGAATATTTCAATCTCTCAAATATTAGAGTAAGTCCAAATAATAAATATGCTGCATTTAGTACAGATACAATTTCTAGAAGATTGTATACTATTAAAATAAAAAATTTAGAAACAGGAGAAATTTTAAGTGAATCTATAAATAATTCCTCTGGAAGTTTTGTCTGGGCTAATGATAATTCTACTTTGTTTTATACAATGAGAGATTCTAAAACTTTACGAAACAATAAAATTTATAAACATACTTTAGGTTTTAATTCAAAAAAAGATAAGTTGGTTTATCACGAAAAAGACAAAACTTTTTATACTAATGTATCAAAATCTAAATCTAATAAATATATAATAATCTCATCCTATAGTACTCTAACTTCTGAATTCCAATTTTTAGATGCCAATCTTCCAAATGATAATTTTAAATTATTTAGTAAAAGAAAAAGAGGGTTAGAGTATAGTATAAGTCATTTTGAAAAGGATTTTTTTATAATAACAAATAGAGACAATTGTAAGAATTATAAATTAATGAAAACATCTGTTGATAATACTGATTACAAAAATTGGAAAGCTGTTATTGAACACAGAGAAGATGTATTAATAGAAGGAATAGATATTTTTAAAAATTATTTAGTAGTTAGTGAAAGGTCAAATGGTTTAAACCAAATAAATATTAAAAAATGGGATGATTCAAAAAATTATTATATAAATTTTGATACTGACACTTTTACATCATATACTACTAGTAATTTTGATTTTAATTCAAATATTTTAAGATATGGATTCAGTTCTTTTAATCAGCCATCTATGATAATTGATTTTAATATGAAAACGGGAGAAAAAATTATTAGAAAAGAACAACAGGTTTTAGATATAAATTTTATTAAAGAAAATTATACTTCAGAAAGGATTTGGGCTAAGGCTGAAGATGGTACTCAGATACCAATTTCACTTGTTTATAAAAAAGGAATTAAAAAAGATGGAAAAAATCCTCTTTTATTGTACGGATATGGTTCATATGGAAATACTATAGATGCATATTTTTCTATTGGTCGTTTAAGTTTATTAGATAGGGGTTTCGTTTTTGCAATAGCTCATGTAAGAGGGAGTGAATATATGGGTAGAAAATGGTACGAAAATGGTAAACTTTTGAATAAAATGAATACATTTTTAGATTTTATTTCTTGTACAAAGTATTTAATTTCTGAAGGATATACTAGTTCTGATCATAGTTATGCTTATGGTGGATCAGCTGGCGGATTACTTGTAGGAACAGTAATTAATTTAGCACCTGAATTATATAATGGGGTTATTTCTGCTGTTCCATTTGTTGATTTGGTTACTACAATGTTGGATGAAACAATACCATTAACAACTGGAGAATATGATGAATGGGGAAATCCTAATCAAAAAAAATATTTTGATTACATGTTATCATATTCACCATATGATAATGTAAAAAAAATAGAATATCCAAATCTAATGGTAACAACAGGTTTTCATGATTCTCAAGTTCAATATTGGGAACCTGCTAAATGGGTAGCTAAGTTGAGAGAATTTAAAAAGGGGAACAATTTATTATTTTTAAATACTAATATGGATAGTGGACATGGAGGTGCATCTGGAAGGTTTGAAGCTATTAAAGAAATTGCAAAGGAATATGTCTTTCTATTTGATCTAGAAAAAATCTATAAATAGACAAAAATTTGGTGTTCACAGCTTTTTTTAAGTAATTTGCCTACTTTAAAGATTATACTTTAAATGAATAAAAAAGTAAAAGCTTATAAGAATGCCCTTGATTTAATTGGCAAAACTCCTTTAGTTAAGCTTAATAAAATAGTCAAACATATTCCAGGAAATTTTTATGCTAAAGTTGAAGCTCTAAATCCTGGTCATTCAAATAAAGATAGAATTGCTCTCCATATTATAGAATCTGCAGAAAGAAAAGGTCTCATAAAGCCAGGAGCTACAATAATTGAAACAACATCTGGAAATACTGGATTTAGTATTGCGATGGTTAGTGCAATTAAGGGATACAACTGTATTTTGGCAGTTTCTTCAAAATCCTCAACTGATAAGATTGATATGTTAAAAGCTATGGGAGCAAAAGTTTATGTTTGTCCTGCTCATGTTAGTGCTGATGATAGCAGATCATATTATCAAGTTGCAAAAAGACTTCATGAGGAGATAAAAGGTTCTTTCTATATAAATCAGTATTTTAATAAGTTAAATATTGAAGCTCATTATATGACTACCGGTCCTGAAATTTGGAATCAAACAGGTGGTGCGATTACGCATTTAATTGCGAGTAGTGGAACTGGTGGAACTATTTCAGGAATAGGTAAATTTTTAAAAGAAAAAAATCCTAATATTAAAATTATAGGAGTAGATGCATATGGTTCTGTATTAAAAAAATATCATGAAACTAAAGAATTTGATGAAGATGAAATTTACCCTTACAGAATAGAAGGTTTAGGTAAAAATTTGATTCCAACAACAACTAATTTTGATGTTATTGATTTATTTGAAAAAGTTACTGATGAGGAAAGTGCACATTCTTCAAGAGAAATTGCTTTAAAAGAAGGTCTTTTTGTTGGTTATACATCCGGAGCAGCTATACAAGCTGTCAAACAGTTAGCAAAAGAAAAACTTTTTAATAAGGAAAGTAATGTCGTTATGATTTTTTGTGATCACGGTTCAAGATACATGAGTAAGATATATAGTGATAAGTGGATGTATGACCAAGGTTTTTATAATTCTGAAAAAACTGAACTGGAAAAACCTATTGAATACATAAAATAAGTATATTTTTACGTCTTAATTTTTACATTTTTTTTTAATGAAAGATTTATTTGATAAGATTATTACAAATAAAGGCCCTTTAGGGAAATATGCAAAAATTGCTGAAGGCTACTTTGCTTTTCCAAAATTAGAAGGGCCCATAGGCAATAGAATGATTTTTAATGGTAAAGAGGTAATAACTTGGAGTGTGAATGATTACTTAGGCCTTGCTAATCATCCTGAAGTTAGAAAAGCAGATTCAGAAGCAGCAAAGAAATATGGTTCTGCATATCCTATGGGTGCAAGATTGATGTCTGGTCATACTCAACTTCACGAAAAATTAGAAAATGAACTTGCGGAATTTGTTAATAAAGAAAAAGCATATGTATTAAACTTTGGTTATCAAGGAATATTATCAACCATTGACTCATTGGTTTCAAAAAATGATGTTATTGTATACGATATTGATTCTCATGCATGTATTGTAGATGGAGTTAGGCTACATATTGGAAAAAGATTTACATATCAGCATAATGATATGGATAGTTTATGTTTGAACCTTGATAGAGCTACTAAAATTGTTGAAAAAACAGGTGGAGGAATTTTAGTTATTTCTGAAGGAGTTTTTGGAATGAGAGGAGAGCAGGGTAAAATAAAAGAAATAACATCTCTTAAAAACAAATATAAATTTAGACTACTTGTAGATGACGCTCATGGATTTGGAACTTTAGGAGAAAATGGAGCTGGAGTGGGTGAAGAACAAGGAGTTCAAGATCAAATTGATGTTTATTTTGCAACATTTGCTAAATCAATGGCAAGTACTGGCGCATTTATTGCTGGGGACGCGATGATAATAGATTTTCTTAAATATAATATGAGATCTCAAGTCTTTGCTAAATCTCTACAAATGCAATTGGTAATTGGTGTTTTAAAAAGGTTAGATTTGTTAAGGAATAGACCAGAGATTAGATCAAAATTATGGTCTAATGTAAAAGCATTGCAAAACGGATTAAAAGATCAAGATTTTGATTTAGGAACAACACAAAGTTGTGTTACACCAGTTTTTCTTAAAGGTGATATTCATGAAGCATTTGTTATGGTTAAAGAATTAAGAGAAAAATATTTTATTTTTTGTTCTATTGTTGTTTATCCTGTGATACCTAAGGGTTTAATCTTATTAAGATTGATACCTACAGCTTCACATAATATGAAAGATATAGAAGAAACCCTTTCAGCTTTTTCCAAAGTAAGATCTAAATTATATGATGGAACTTATTTTGAAATTGCTAAAAGCATGAAATAAGTATAGTCTTTTTTTGTCTTATTATAAATTCTTAAAATAATAGTGAAAAAAACACTAATTTTGAAAACAAATCAGCGGGATGACTCCAAAAAAAATACTGAACGCTAATGAAATATCTACAATACTTCATCGTCTTTCTTTTCAGTTAATTGAAGATCATCATGATTTTGCTGATACAGTAATAATTGCTATTCAACCTAGGGGAGTTCTTTTGGCTGAAAGAATAGTTAACTTTTTAACTAAAGAATCATTCAAAATTCAATTGGGTTTATTAGATATAACTTTTTACAGAGATGATTTTAGAAGAAATGAAAAAGTTCTAAAAGCAAACAAAACAATATTAGATTTTTCGATTGAAAACAAAACTGTAGTTTTAATTGATGATGTTCTTTATACTGGTAGAAGTATTAGAGCAGCTTTAGATGCTCTTCAGTCTTATGGAAGACCAAAAGCTGTACAGTTATTGAATTTAATTGATAGAAGATTTTCTAGAGAATTACCAATTCAACCTGATTATTGTGGTATTCAAGTAGATTCAAGATTAAATCAAAAAGTAAAAGTTAATTGGAAGGAACATGATGGAGAAGATTCTGTTTATTTATTTAAAAATAAAGAATGAGTAATTTAAGTGTTGATCATTTGTTAGGTATAAAGTATCTAAATTCTAAGGATTTAAAATTAATTTTTGAAACAGCCAATCATTTTAAGGAAGTTATTAATAGAAAAATAAAAAAGGTACCGTCTTTGAGAGACGTAACAATTGCAAATTTATTTTTTGAAAACAGTACTAGAACAAAAATTTCATTTGAATTAGCTCAAAAAAGACTTTCTGCTGATGTCATTAATTTTTCTTCTTCAGCTTCTTCTGTTTCTAAGGGTGAAACATTAATTGATACAGTAAATAATATTTTATCCATGAAGGTAGATATGGTTGTAATTAGACATCCAAGCCCTGGAGCCAGTGTTTTCCTGTCAAACAATGTTAATTCATGTATTATTAATGCTGGCGATGGAACACATGAACATCCAACACAAGCTTTACTTGATGCATACTCTGTTAAGGAAAAAATAGGAGATTTAAAGAATAAAAAAATATTGATAGTAGGTGATATTTTACATTCTAGAGTTGCCCTTTCAAATATCTATGCATATCAAAAATTAGGCGCTAATGTTACTGTATGTGGTCCAAAATCATTAATACCAAAATATATTGAATCTTTAAATGTAAAAGTAGAAACAGATTTATTAAAGGCATTAAAATGGTGTGATGCTGTAAATATGTTAAGAATTCAAAATGAAAGAATGTCTGAGAGCTACTTTCCTTCAATTAGAGAATATGTTCAACAATTTGGTTTAAATAAACAGATTGTAGATTCTTTAAATAAGGAAATTATAATTATGCATCCAGGTCCTATAAATAGAGGAGTCGAGATAACTAGTGAAGTTGCAGATTCTGATCAAGCTATTATTCTTGATCAAGTAGAAAATGGAGTAGCTATAAGAATGGCAGTAATGTATCTGTTAGCTTCAAAGCTCTATTAATAATGAAAATAAATATTACAAAAAATTCTGTTTTATTTTTAATAGAAAAAAAAGATACTCCAGCTTTCTTTAAGTCTGAGCTAAGTAAAAAAAATTATAATAATTCTAATAGGATAGTTGATTTAAGTAATGTAATTCCTGATCAATTTTTGATTATTTTAAAAACTTTTACAAATCAAAACAATAAATCTTTTGTTATCGTTACTGAAAAAATTGACTATGATAGAGATAATTTAAACCTAGTTCCTACAATTCAAGAAGCAATAGATTTTATTGATTTAGAAGAAATGGAACGTGATATAAATTCATTATGAAATTAACCATATTAGGTTGTTTTTCTGCTTCTCCAACTAAAAATTCCTTTCCCTCTGCTCAAATACTTGAAATCTGTGGAAATAACTTTTTGATTGATTGTGGAGAAGGAACACAAATTCAGTTAAGAAAGTCTGGAATTAAATTTAATTCCATTGAACATATTTTTATTTCGCATTTACATGGAGATCATTTTTTTGGGTTACCTGGTTTAATTTCTACTTTTCGATTATTGGGGAGAATAAAACCTCTTAAAATATATGGTCCAAAAGGCATTAAACAAGCGATTACACTTTTGCTAAAATTAGGTGATTCATGGACTAATTATGAATTAAAATTTATTGAATTAGAAGAGTCAAAATCAATTAAATTATTGGAAAACAACAAGTTTTCAGTTCATACAATTCCACTAAACCATAGAATATACACTAATGGATTTTTGTTTAAGGAAAAAAAAAATGAAAAAAAGTTACGTATTGATATTGCATTAAAATTAAAAATTGATAGGACCCAATTTAATGGTATTAAGATGGGTAAAGATGGAGTTTTGCCAAATGGCGATATAATTGAAAATAGTAAACTTACAGAACCTAAACCAAATGACATTAGTTACGCATATTGTAGTGACACTTGTTATTATCCTAAAATAATTGATTTAATAAATGAATGTGATATTCTATATCATGAATCAACATTCTTAGATAAACATATTGAATTAGCAAATAGAACTAAGCATTCTACAGCTAAACAGGCTGCTGAAATTGCTAGATTAGCCAATGTAAAAAAATTGATTCTGGGACATTTTTCATCTAGATATAATAATTTAAATGATTTTCAATCTCAAGCTCAAGAAGTATTTAACAATGTAGAATTAGCATCTGACGGCAAGGTTTTTAATTTTTAAATTAATTATCTTTAATCTATTATATTTTATGTCCAAGGATTTAAGTAGATACAGAAAAGAGTATTTAAAAGGATTTTTAATTGAAGAGAATCTTCCTGAAAATCCAATCAAACTATTTTCAGATTGGTTCAATAATGCAGATTCTAAAAGTAATGAAATTGAACCAAATGCTATGTCTCTTTCAGCTATAGATTTAAACGGAGTTCCAATCACTAGAGTAGTTCTTTTGAAGAAGTTTTCAAATGATGGATTTGTGTTTTGCACAAATTATAGTAGTACAAAAGGGAAATCAATAACTAAAAACCCTAATGTGTGTATGTCATTCTTTTGGTCAAGCCTCGAACAACAAGTTATTATAAATGGTAAGGCATCCAAGGTTAGTGAAGCAGATTCTGACAATTATTTTAATAGTAGACCTATTGGAAGTAGGCTAGGAGCAATAATATCTAATCAAAGTGAAATTATTCCGTCAAGAGAATACTTAGAAAATAAATTAAAGAAAAACAATCTGGAAAATAACTCGGTTAAAAGACCTAAGAACTGGGGTGGCTATATTGTTGATCCAACTTCAATTGAATTTTGGCAAGGAAGAGAAAATAGATTACATGATAGAATATTATATAAAAAAGAGAATAATATTTGGAATTATGTAAGACTATCGCCTTGAAAAAATTAATTTTAATACGACACGCAAAATCTTCTTGGGATTATAATGTTAGTGACTTAGAAAGACCTTTATCTAATAGAGGTTTTAATGATGCAAAGTTAATGTCTACTATCCTTAATGATTTTTCAATTAAAATTGATGGTGTTTTTTCAAGTAATGCAAAAAGAACGATACAAACAGCTCAAATTTTTTTAAAAAATTTAACTAATTATAAAAAGTTATTTATTGTTGAATCAACTGATTTATATGATTTTTTAGGTGAAAATGTAGATTCATATATAAAAAATTTAAAAAATGATCTAGATACTGTTCTTGTTTTTTCTCACAATAATTCTTGTAATAACTTAATTACCAAATATTCAGGAATTATAAATAAACATGTTCCGACTTGTGGTATTTTGATTTTTGAATTTGACGTATCTTTATGGTCTGAAATTAAATCAGGTAATTATAAATATTATTTTCCAAAGAATTTCAAATGAGGAAGTTTCAAAACAAATTTATCAATAGAGAAATTAGTTGGCTAGAGTTTAATCAAAGGGTTCTACAAGAAGCTAATGATTCATCAGTACCCTTAATTGAAAGAATCAGATTTTTAGGTATTTTTTCTAATAATTTGGATGAATTTTATAAAGTTCGTTATGCTACTGTCAAAAGAATTGCTGTTAGTAATGATTCTGGAAAAAAAATATATAAGGATATAACTGCAAAAAAATTATTAAATGAAATTACTAGAATTGCAATTGAACTTCAAGAAAAAAGTTTCAAAATATTAGATCAAATAATTAAGTTATTAGAATTAGAGAAAATATTTTTTATTAATGAAATTAATCTTAATAAAAACAAAAAAAAATATATCACAGAATTTTTTAATGAAAAAATAAGTCCTTCTCTTGGAATTATAGTTTTAAATAAATCAAAAAAAGTACCAAAATTTAAAGACAATTTATCTTTTCTTTTAATTAAGATGAAACTTGAAAATGATGCTATTCAATATGCAATAATTTATATACCAAAAGATTTGAAAAGGTTTGTTGTGTTGCCATCTACTGATGCTAATCGTTATGTAATGATGATAGATGATATAATTAGATTTCACTTAAATAAAATTTTTAAAATATTTGAACCAATTAACATTCAAGCGAATATGATAAAAATAAGTAGAGATGCTGAGCTTGATTTTGATGATGATATTTCAATGAGTTACTTAGAACAAATATCCCAAAGTGTTAAAGAAAGATCTTCTGGAGTTCCTGTAAGAGTTGTTTATGATAGTAAAATACCTTTAGATACATTGTCTTTTTTGGTTGCTAAGATGAATATTGATAGCGATACAGACAGTATGATTCCTGGCGGAAAATACCACAATAGGAAGGATTATATGAGTTTTCCAAGCTTAAATAATCATTTATTATATAAACCTATTAAACCATTAGAAATAAATGGAATTAAACTGGGAGAGAGTATGTTTAAAAAAATTTCTCAAAGAGATTTTCTTCTTCATGCACCGTATCACAATTTTTTATATATAATTAATTTTTTACTTGAAGCATCTATAGATCCAACAGTTAAAAGTATTTATATAACTATATATAGACTATCAAAACTATCAAAGGTTGCAAGCGCATTAATTAATGCTGCAAAAAATGGAAAAAAAGTTGTTGTTCAAATTGAACTTCAAGCAAGGTTTGATGAATCTGCAAATATAAAATATGCGAAGGAAATGCAATCTCAAGGTATCAAATTAATGTTTGGCTCTCCACAGTTAAAGGTTCATGGTAAGATTTGTATCATTGAAAGAAAAGAAGAAAAGGTTTTAAAGAATTATGGTTTTATCAGTACGGGGAATCTTAATGAGTCAACAGCAAAAGTATATACCGACATGACATTATTTACTTCAAATAGTAAGATTTTAAGTGAAGTAAAATCAGTTTTTAATTTTTTTGATGCTAATTATAAGAAATATAATTTTAGAAACCTGATTATTTCCCCTATTAATACGGAAATTAAATTAAAAAAATTAATTAATAAAGAAATTAAGAATGCTAAACTGGGAAAATCATCATGGATAAAAATTAAAATTAATAATATTACTAGTCGTAATATGATAAAATCTTTATATAATGCTAGTAGAGTAGGGGTAAAAATTCAAATGATTGTTAGAGGAGTATGTTGTTTAATTCCTGAACAATTAAATATGAGTGAAAATATTGAGGTAATAAGCATTGTAGATAAATTTTTAGAACATACAAGATTTATTGTTTTTTGTAATAATGATGATAATAAGGTGTTTATTTCTTCAGCCGACTGGATGACTAGAAATTTAGATAATAGAGTGGAGGTTACCTGTCCTATTTTTGATAATAGAATTAAACAAGAAATAATAGATGTGTTTGATATTTATTGGAAAGATAATGTCAAATCTAGATTTGTTAATCATTCAAAGATAAATAAGTATAAAAGAAATAGTAAAATAAAATTTAGATCTCAGGAAGAAGTTTATAAATATTATTCGAATATTGGATCAAAGATAACCTAATGGATTATAAAAAAATTTCCGTAGTTGGTTTTGGAGGAAATATTAACATAATTTTTAATATTTTGTTTGATAAATTATTTGCAGATACAAAAATATGAGTACAAAAACGGTTTTAATAACAGGAGCTACCAGCGGAATAGGCAAAGCAACTGCCTATAGACTTGCGCTATCAAAAATGCAATTAATTATCTGTGGAAGAAGAACGGAAGAATTAGAAAAAATTATAGAAGATTTATCTAAATTAACTGCAGTTACATCTTTGTGTTTTGATGTATCTGATAATAATCAGGTTGTTAAATCTATTGAAAGTATTCCTGAGGATTTCAAGCAAATAGGTATCCTTATAAATAATGCTGGTAATGCCCATGGGTTAGATAAAATTCAGGATGGGAATATAGAAGATTGGGATAATATGATTAATAGCAATATTAAAGGCTTGTTATATGTGACTAAAGCAGTGATTGGTAGAATGGTTGAAAAGTCTTCAGGTCATATAATTAATATAGGCTCACTTGCAGGACGAGAAGTTTATGAGATGGGAAATATTTATTGTGCTTCAAAGCATGCTGTAAATGCAATTTCAAAAGGGATGAGAATTGACCTAAATAAACATAATATTAAAGTCTCTGAAATAAATCCAGGGCTAGTTGAAACTGAATTTTCAAAAGTTAGATTTAAAGGAGATCCAAAGGCTAGCAAAGTATATGATGGTTATAAGGCTTTAGAAGCTAAAGATATTGCTGAAATAATCGAATTTGTTATTAATCGACCAAAACATGTCAATATTGCTGATGTATTAATTTTACCTCAGGATCAGGCTACAAGTTCCATTATAAATAAAAAATAATTGTTGATCAAATTGGAGTTCCAAAGGTTGGTTTAGCTGATTGAATGGTTTTAGAACTCTTAAAAACTCTAAAGCCCTAATTTAAATTCTTTACGCATTTTTTCTATACTAGGGTTTATTGCTTTAAGTTTTTCAAATTTTTCGGTAGTTGAGTAAATAAATTGTTTTTCTTTTTCTTTATTCACATGTACTATTAGCTCAATCAGATTGTTCTTTAATTTCTCTTTTAAAAAACCAAGAAGTTTATTTTTGTTTTTTTCGAGTTCTATTTTGTTAATATTGTTTGATAATGTAAAATGTATTTCATGATTATTTTTTATTATTGGTTGATCAATTTGTAATATACTAGCAAGGTTTTTCTCTCCATTATCTAATAAGTTAGAATAATATTTTACCCATAGTTTCCTTAAGTCTTCTTCTGAAAATTTTTTACTTTGATCTTTTGAATTTTTTAATTCTTGTTCCTTTTCTTTATTTTTTTTAATGTTTTTTTTGATTCTTAGACTAGATATAGATAATCCAGAAATTACTTTATCAATGTTAACTTTAGGAATGTCTGATTTTTCTTCTTTATTATTACTAGCAGGAAGAGTTTTTTTTTCCTTTTTAATAATTTTAGTTTCTTTTTTAATTAAATCTTTATTGTTTTTTATAGAATTACTAGGAATGATTGTTATTTTTTTTTTTAATTCAATTTGAGAAATCGAACATAGTTTCATCAAACATATTTCAACCAATAATCGTTGATTTTTACTTGTTTTATTTCTAAAACTACAATCTTCAGATAAATCAATTGCTTTTAATATAAAATCTAAATCTTTGATTTTAGATTGTTCGATATATTTTTTTGAAATTGAACTGTTTTGTTCAAGTAATACATGAGTCTGAGAATTTTTAGAGACCATTAAATCTCTAAGATGTGAGGAAAATCCATCAATAAAATGTTGAGCATCAAAACCTTTTTCAATTACCAAATTTAATAATAAGAGCATGTTGGTAATATCATTATTAATTATGTGTTCATAAGCTTTAAAATAAATTTCAAAATCTAAAACATTTAGATTTTCATATGCTAATTTTTTTGTAATATTTCCTTCGGTATAATTAACTAGTCTGTCAAAAATTGATAATGCGTCTCTTAATGCCCCATCACTTTTTTTTGCAATCAAAAAAATTGCCTCATCTTCATATTTTATTTTCTCAGATTTAGCAATCTTTTCTAGGTATTCTTGAATATCATTGGTGCTAATTTTCTTAAAATCATAAATTTGACATCGAGATAAAATAGTTGGAATTACTTTATGCTTTTCTGTTGTTGCCAAAATAAATATTGCGTACGATGGTGGTTCTTCCAATGTTTTTAAAAAAGCATTAAATGCTTGACCTGACAACATATGAACTTCATCAATTATGTATACTTTATATTTTCCTGTTTGAGGAGGAATTCTTACTTGATCAATAAGGTTTCTAATATCATCTACACCATTATTTGATGCAGCATCTAATTCAAAAATATTATAAGAAAAATCATCTGATTTGTTTTCAGTTTCATTTGTATTTATTTTTTTTGCTAATATTCTTGCGCATGTAGTTTTCCCAACTCCTCTTGGACCACAAAATAATAAAGCTTGAGGTAATTGATTTTGTTTTATAGCATTTTCTAGAGTTTTTGTTATTGAATTTTGACCAATAACATTCTCAAATGTAATTGGTCTATATTTTAATGCTGAAACAACAAAATCATTCATTTAACAAATATATAAATTGACAATATTAATATATTGATATAATTAATTAAATAAAACTTTTTATCAACACCAATTTTTACCATACTTTTGCTAAGCAGGCCACCTTATCGCTTTTGTTTTTCAAAAGAGGAAAGTCCGGACACCATAGAGCATTATAGCGGGTAACGCCCGTCACTATGAAAATAGAGGACTAGTGCAACAGAAAGAATGTACAGTTAGGCTGTAGTGAAATCAGGTAAACTCTATAAGGTGAAACGTCACGTAGACCAACTTTTAAGAATTGCTCGTTCGATGTTGGAGGGTGGGCGGTTTGAACAAAATAGTAATATTTTGTCTAGATAAATGATAAGGCACGACAGAATCCGGCTTATGGCCTGCTTTTTATTTTAAATAACTAATGCTATTGGGTCCTTGGTTAAACACAAGATCTAAAATGCTTAAGTTGTTTTTAAAGCCATGGTTTGGAGAAAAAACTTGGATGTATTCCTTTACAATGAATTTATCATCAAAGTTTTTTTCAGCCATGTCTCTAAGATCAATTTCAGTATTATATTTTTCTTTGAATGTTTTTGTGAAACTTGATTTAGTACTAATATCTAACCATTCATATACAAGTTTAATGCACTCAATATTGAAAACAGAAAGTTTATTATAATTATTGAAGTATATATTTCTTAATCCATCTTCATAAAATTCAAAAAAAGGTGAAGACTTATATGCTGATTGAATTGATTTCCAATGATCTTTTTGCCATTGAAAATCATTTTCAATTAATGTGTTTTCTAATGTAAATGACTCTTTTGAATGTTTTATGGGAATACTGAGTTTTAAAATCTTATTTGGTCCGTATATATAAGTTCTATTTCTTAAAGTTTGTTTATTAAAATTTTGGTTTAATTCCCAAAGAATATTTCCACTTATTATTTCTTTCCAATGTGAGATTGGAGCAAAATAACATGGAGTCATAATTTTACAAGTGTCTTTCAGAACTTATTTAGTTTTTTTTCTTTTATTAAATTCGGAAATCCCTAGGGCAAACAAAACACCAAATAAAAAATACCACCTATAAGATTTTGGTTCTCCATCTAAATTTACTGTTGTAAAGACTCTATCCCATCTAATTCTCCAATTTTTAAATCCGTCATTTATTCCCTCAATACTCATCCAGATAAATACGGGCTTTCCTACAATATGATCTTCAGGAACAAATCCCCAAACCCTACTGTCTTCAGACCTGTAACGATTATCACCCATCATCCAGTAATAACCTTGTTTAAAAGTATACTCTTGTGTATTTTTATTATTAATTATTATCTCACCATTCACCATATCAAGCTTATTTTTTTCATATTCTCTTATGATTTTTTTATATAATGGAAGATTGGTCTCATTCAGTGTAATCTTAGAGCCTTTTTTAGGCATAATTATTGGGCCAAAATTATCTTCATTCCAATTATACTTTATATCATTCGGGAAAAAAGAGGTATTATAAGATTTATAAGTTTTAAAATTTCTTTTAAGGCTATCAATTAATTTACTATTGGTTACAATTTCAGCTTCTTCTTCTGTAAGAAGTAAATCTATTTTATAGTCAGTAATTTCAGTTAAGAGAATTCTGCCTTTTGATCTAACATCATAAGGTATTCCTTTAGAACTTGTTATAACTACAAAGTTATTAGGACTATTGTCAATTATTCCTTTTATGTATGGCTGTATTAACTTGTATTTATTTTGTGTAATTTCAGAAACTTTAAATTTTCTCTGAATATCTATTCCAAGTTGAGCAAGTTTTGAAGTGGAAACTCCAGAAGAATTAAACGCAGAAAATGAGTATATAGGTTTTGCCCTATATGGCATTTTACTTTTTTTGCCATTAATATGAATTATACCATTTATTATTTCAAGTGTATCTGAAGGTATAGCTACACATCTCTTAACATAATTTGATTTTTTATCAATTGGTTTTTTAACTCCTTTTTCCTTAACAAAGAATTTTCTAACCGTGTCAGCTGGCCAACTAAAAGTAACAATTTCATTTCTTTTAATTTTTTCAAACCCAGGCAATCTAAAGTATGGTATTTGAGGCTTATTTAGGTAGGATCTAATTCCAGTCCCAACTATAGTATCATGAACCATTGGAAATGAAATAGCTGTTTGAGGTACTCTGGCTCCATAATGAAACTTGCTAACAAATAAAAAATCACCAACTAAAAGTGTTTTTTCAAGGGAACCTGTTGGAATTATATAAGGTTGAATAAAATAAGTATGAACTATAGTTGCAAGTATTATAGCAAAAATTATAGAGCTAACCCATTCACCCAAAGCAGTTTTAGGATTTAAATCTCTGTTAATAACATATTCAATTTTACTAGAATAATTGATGGAGTAAATAAATAGTCCTAAGGAAATTAAAACAAATAGAGTGTCAGTTAATGAATTTTTTCCAAAACTCCTACATGTTTCGACCCAAATTACAGGAATTATTAAAAGGTTTATTATCGGAATAAAAATAAGAAAAACCCACCACCAAGGTCGATTAATTATCTTCATTAAAACTATAGTATTGTAAATAGGAACAAAAGCATAAATTTCTTTAAATCCAGCAGACTTATATAATTTCCAAGTTCCTAATCCATGAATTAACTGAATAATTAAAAAGAATATAAACCATTGAAGTAATGTCATGTTTAAAATTTAAATTTAGGATCGTTTATAACATCTTTCATATCAAAAATTCCTTTTTTGTCAATTATCCATTCAGCAGAAATAATTGCACCAAGAGCAAATCCTTTTCTGTTTTTTGCTGTATGTATAATTTCAATAGAGTCTATCATTGATGAATACTTTACTTTATGAATACCATGAACTTTATCTATTCTTTTAGATTCTATTGAAATTGATTTATTTTTATTGCTATTAATAGACCAGTCGTTGTATTTTCCTATTTCAATAATTCCTTCTGCTAATGAGATAGCAGTTCCGCTTGGTTTATCTATTTTTTTTATATGGTGAGTTTCTTCAATATTTAATTTGTATTGATCATTTTTTTTCATTATTTCAGCTAGCTTTTTGTTTAACTCAAAAAACAAATTTACACCTAAACTAAAGTTTGATGAGTATAAAAAACTAACTTTCAATTTTTCAGATAATTTCTTAATTCTATTAAAATTTGTAAGCCATCCAGTTGTTCCGCTAATAACAGGGACTAAACTTTTTAATCCTAATTCAATATTTTTAACAGCAGAATCAGGAGTACTAAAGTTTATTGCAACATCAGCACCTTTAATATTTTCAACCTTAGAATCTTTATCGATTTTAAAGATTATATCATGTCCTCTTTCTAAAGAAATTTTTTCAATTTCTTTTCCCATTTTACCATAACCAAGAATTGCTATTTTCATTTTTAAAAATTCAAATTTAATGATAATCCTATAGATTCGGAGTTTGTAACTATTCCTTTATCTATGTATGGTTTTAGTGTGAGACTTTCATTTACATTATATTGTTTTAAATGTGCATCAATGTTAGCGTCTATGATATTTAAAATATAAAAACCTACAATAAAAACCATTGATAAATCTCTATTTTTTTTATGAAAGTCTGCTCCATCTAAAAGTCTATTGTCATCTAATATTAAATTTTGAAACTCATCGTTGCTATAGCCAGCTTTTCTGCTTTTATATGCATTTCTATAATTCCAATATTTTTTTTGATTAAAATTATATGAATAAATAGAAGTCCCAATTGCAGCATAAACAATAGGAATTTTCCAATATTTTTTATTAAATGCCTGTCCAGCTCCAGGGAATACTGCTGAGTAAAAAGCTGCTTTAGATGGACTTAGTGGGTCTAGTTCATCAAAGGATGGTTTTGAATCCTGAGAAAAACTGTTAGATATAAATAATATTAAAACAAAAAATACTAGTTTATTTATTTCCATTTAATTTCTTATTTATCTCTTTGAAATCTTCAATATTATTAAATGGAATAATTATAAAACCTTTTTCTTCACCGTTTAACTTAATTTTAACTTCTGAATTATATGTTTTTTTTAATTTTTTTAATTCATAATTAAAAGGTTCTTTAATCTTATATTTTCTGCTTAATGATTTTTTTGGTTTTTTAAAATTATCAGCTAGTTTTTCAGCTTCTCTTACTGAAATAGATTTAGTTAGAATTTTTTCATAAAGCTTTAATTGATCTTCTTTTTTTTCAATCGTTACCAACGCTCTACCATGTCCCATTGAAATAAAGCCATCTCTTATCCCAGTTTGTATTATTGGATCTAATTTTAACAATCTTAAATAATTTGATATAGTAGATCTTTTTTTACCTACCCTTGTACTCATTTGTTCTTGAGTTAACATTACTTCATCTATTAAACGCTGATAACATAGCGCAATTTCAATAGGATCAAGATTTTCTCTTTGAATATTTTCAACTAATGCCATTTCTAATGACTGTTGGTCATTTGCTATTCTAATAAATGCAGGTATTGATTTTAATTTTAATGAAGACACAGCTCTAAATCTTCTTTCTCCAGATATAATTTCAAAAGCCTTAAATCCAACTTTTCTTACTGTAATTGGTTGAATTATTCCAAGTTGTTTAATTGATTGAGCTAGCTCTATTATTTTTTCATTTTCAAAATTGGTTCTTGGTTGATATGGGTTTAAATTAATTTGATTAATAGGAAGTTCTATTACATTTCCTATAATTTGATTTGCATTTTTATGTTCAACAGACTTAATATCTTCTGAAGGATTGTCAAGTAAAGCAGATAAGCCTCTACCTAAAGGTTGTTTATTATACGCTTTTGCCATTTAAAAATTGTTATTTATTAATTCCTGAGCTAATTTTATATAGTTTTTTGCCCCTTTGCTTGTTGCATCATAGTCTATTATATTTTTTCCATGACTTGGGGCTTCGCCTAACGTTACATTTCTTTGTATAATTGTCTTAAATACCATATCATGAAAATGTTTTCTGACTTCATCTACAACTTGATTTGAGAGTCTTAACCTTGTGTCATACATTGTTAAGAGAAGACCTTCAATTTTTAGTCCTTTATTGTGTATTTTTTGAATACTTTTTATAGTATTAAGTAGTTTTCCAAGTCCTTCAAGAGCAAAGTATTCACATTGAATTGGGATAATCACGGAATTTGCAGCTGTTAATGCATTTAACGTAATTAATCCTAATGAAGGAGCGCAATCAATAATTATATATTCATACAGGTCTTTAATCTCTTTTAATGCATCCCTTAACATAAATTCTCTAGTTGGATGATTTACCAATTCCAATTCAATTGCTACCAAATCAATATTTGACGGTATTATATCAAGGTTTGGAGTATTTGATTTTATTATAATATCAATTGTTTTTTCAGTATGTTCTAATAGGTGATATGAAGACTTTTTAATTTTTTTTAAATCTATTCCAATTCCTGAAGTTGCATTTGCTTGTGGATCAAGATCAATTAAAAGAACTTTTTTTTCTAAAATACCCAAACATGCAGCAAGGTTTAATGAAGTGGTAGTCTTACCAACTCCTCCTTTTTGATTAGACACAGCAATTATCTTTCCCATTGAATCGAATAGTTGCGTTAAAAATACAATATTTTGATGTCCGTGAATTAGTAGTGTAAGTCTTTTTGTTAACTAGTTTTTAAGACTGTCTTGAAATTCAATTATATATATTTCTTCATTTTCTTTTTTCATAAAAAAATTTTCTCTAGCAAACGCTTCATAATTGTCGAGATCATTTAAATCTTCTATTAATTTTTTGTCATTATTTATCTCAATTTCTAATAATCTTTTTTGCTCTTTTAAATCATTAATTTCTTTATTTAGATCTCTATGAAAAAGATATGAATTAGCATCAAAAAATAACATCCAAAATAAAAATACAAGAGTAATTATTATATAGATATTAGTTAAAACCTTAAAGTACTTATTTGATGTAATTTTTTTTAAAAAATTCAAAACATTCTTTTTTCTGAAATTAAATTTATAACTTTTTTAATTGAAATATTTTTTGATTTCAAAATTATATCAGCATATTTTTTAGATGGATCAATATATTTTTCATGCATTGGTTTACACATACTAAAAAACCTTTTTTCAACTTCTTTTTTAGACCTCCCTCTAGATATAATGTCTCTTTGTATTCTTCTATTTAGTCTTGTTTTTTCATCAATATCAAGGTAAATTCCAAAATCAATTAACTCTAATATTTTATCATTACAAAAAATATGTAATCCTTCTAGAATTATAGTTTTCTTTGGAAAAATTGTTTTGTTTTTTTTTAATCTATCATGGCTTTTATAGGAGTAAATAGGTTCTTTAATTTTTTTATTTTTTTTTAAATCTTTTAAATTTTTTATTAAAAGTTTAAAATCAATAGAATCGGGGTGATCAAAATTTATTTTAGATCTTTTAATTAAACTTAATTCAGAATTATCTCTATAGTATGAATCACAGAGAATTTTAACAACACCTGATTTTTCAAAATATTTCTCTATGCTTTTAGCTAATGTACTTTTTCCGGAACAAGTTCCACCGCATATCCCTATTAAAAACATACTTATTTTTGTATTTTTCTTATATAATCTTCTAGAATCATTTTATCATATTTATTTCCCCAACTATTTAGAATGTAATTCATAATATCTGCTATTTCATCATCATATAAACCCATTCTTTCCATTTTAGTATCATATTTAACTCCATTAACTATAATCTCACCATCTATTCCTCCAAATTTTATTGCCTTAATGCTTTCCTCCATATTTTTAAATAGAAAATCAGATTTTGCTAAGGGAGGAAAAATCCCTTTTTGTCCTTTTCCATCATGCATATGACATATTATACAAAAATCATTATAGAGAGATTTTCCATTATTAATTGAAATTGCTAAACTATCCTTTTGTGAATAAATTAATATTGGAAAAATTATTAAAATAAATTTTAAAGACTTCACTCTATAGGAATAATTTTATAAACACCCTTATTTTCAATTGAAACATAAATGTATCCATCGGGTCCCTGTTTTACATCTCTTGGTCTTCCCAAACCTTCAGCTATTTTAGACCTTGATACAACTTTGTTATTTTTTAATCCAATTCTTTCTATATGTTTAAAAACTAGGGCTCCTGCAAGTAAGCTTCCATTCCAGTTTGGATATATATTACTTGAAATATATTCAAATGAACTAGGGGCAATAGATGGCAACCAATAATATAATGGTTGTTCCATCCCTGGAAGACTTTTATCTTTTGTTATTGTAGTGAGGCTATAATTAATTCCATAAGTAATTTTAGGCCAACCATAATTTTTCCCTTTTTTTATAATGTTTATTTCATCCCCTCCTCTTGGTCCATGTTCATTAGTCCATATTTCTCCAGTAACAGGATGTTTAAACATTCCTTGAGGATTTCTATGTCCATAAGAATAAACAGCTTTTTTTGCATTAGGATTATTAAAAAATGGATTGTCTTCTGGAATGGTTCCATCTTCATTAATTCTGTAGATTTTTCCTCCATCACGATTAATGTTTTGAGGGTTTACATCTCTATTTCCTCTGTCTCCAATTGAAAAATAGAGATAATTGTCATTATCGAATTCTAATCTTCCTCCGAAGTGTTGTCCTTTTCTTGAATTTGGAGATCCTTTATAGAGTACCTCTAAATCAACTAGAGAATCTTCTATTAGTTTTGCTCTAGCTATAGTAGTATTGCCTCCCTCTTCAGCATCTTCAGAAGCATAAGAAAAATATAGCCATTTATTTTCCTTAAAATTAGGATGAAAAGCTATATCCATAAGTCCCCCTTGTCCTCTTAAATATATATCTGGGACTCCATTTATTTTTGTTTTTGTTCCATCTTTATAGTGAAAAATAGATCCAGATTTTACAGTAGCTAGAATAGAATTGTCTTCAAAAAATTCAATAGCCCATATAATATTTTCATCTTCAAATACTAATTCCATTTCATAGTTTGTTTCTTCAGTCAGAATGGAATCTTCTCTTTCTTGATCAAAAGGCTCAAGATCCTGAGCAAATGAAAAATTTAAAATTAATAAGCCTATTATAGTTGTAGAGATATATTTGTTCATTTTTTATAATTTATTTGATTAAAATTTAATTACCACCACTTTCAGCTAAAATATAAAGTATATCTAAAAATAAATTAATTATATCTAAATATAAATTTACTGCAATTTGTACAGCTGTTGACCATGATTCATCTCCTGCATTCATTTGCTTTTCTAACATGTTGAAATCATATAAAAGATATCCAGTAAAAATAAGAACACCAAAATATGCTCTAATAAGTGAATATTTTTTTGATTTAAATATAAAATAATTCAGAATCCCCATTAATATAAGAATAATCAATGCTATAAATAAAAATCCCCCCATAATACCAAAGTCAAAAGAAGAGGTAAATACAATTGATGCTGATGCTAAGACAGCAATTGTTGTTGCAAACATTGCTTGAAAAACTACATTTTGCCACTCTTGATGGTAATTATCTTTTTTAAAATCATTTGAGGATCTTATTTCTTCAATTAAAAGTTTATATTTTTCTGACTCCGAATCAAATAATTCCAAAGGATTAGATTTTTCATAAAACATAGTTTTCTTTTTGTCTTCTGCACCAAAAAACTTTTCTGTCGCTGTCTTTTTTTCAGTAACTACTGTTTTACTTAAAAGCCCTGCTTGTTTTTTGTATTTTTTCATCTTGAAGCTCTCTCCAAGCACAGAAATAGTAGGCCCAATACTCCATCCAATAAAACCTGAAAATATTGAAACTAAGATTATGTTTAAAGGAAAACTGTCGTCAAAAAACATTATAGCAAACAAGAATATAAATGATCCTATGATTGTGATTATAGCTTCAGATGTAGTTTCATATGCCTTGTTTATTCTTGAGAAAAAAGTTGTAATGACAAGCATTCCTCCAACTATTAAAAAAGTTTTAGCAAATAATAAGTCGAACATTATGTTTATTTAAGAATGATTGCAAATATAATTTAAAAAGTCGGTAAGCAAGGTTAACCCCCATAACTTACCGACTTCTTTTTTTTATATTAGTATTAAATGGATCCTTTAGAAAATCTAGTTCGGCAGTTCTTTGAGGCAATTATAAACGTTACAATTATTATTGCTGAATATCTGCCGTACATAATAGCGTTACTTGTCTTTTATATTTATGGTAAATATCGTAGTCGCCTTTATAGAGAACGCAGAGAGGCTAATAGAATAGAAAGACGTGATACTTATCGTGAATATCTTAAAACAGATGACTGGAAAAGAAAAAGGTATGTAGTTCTTAAAAGAGATAATTGGACTTGTCAGCATTGTGGAGTTCCCGCTACACAAGTTCACCATTTAAAATATGCTAAATACAATATTGGTAAAGAACCTATTGAATGGTTAGTTTCTTTGTGTAAGCGTTGCCATGAAAAACAACATTAAAACGGCTTAACTCTGCTTTATATAGGTTAACTATGGGCAAATGAGTTATTTATATAAAGAAAAATAGCCCTAAAAAAGAGCTATTCTAACTCTGTTGTCGGGATGACAGGATTTGAACCTGCGACCCCACGGCCCCCAGCCGTGTGCGCTACCGGACTGCGCTACATCCCGAAAATATGAACGAATAATACTTTATATTTTGTAAGTGCCATCTGGCAAAACAGTTGGAAAATTAATAATTAATATTTTTCAGAATATGATAACATTTGAGTTGCAAAGCTTTTTGGCTGTTCAACTTTTACATCAATGATATTTCCATCTTGATCTTTAACTAAAACTAAATCAGGATTAATAAAACCACTATATGGTGCAGAAGTAAATTTGCTATTTCTTTCTAAAACTTCTTTATGTAATTCTTGATCAACTTTTACACCATAATTTTCAATTAAATTTTTTCCAGCTTCAAAGTCTCCCTCTGACTTAATTCTTTGAATCTCTCCAAGTAAGTCACCAAATAATTCTCTTAGTTTATTATAATCATTTATAATATAAAATGTCTTGTTATTTTTTTTAACTTTTTCTATGATATTATCTTTTAAACCTTGTTCATAAGCCCATAGAGAAATAAGTTGGCGATTTCTCATATGAGATTCTTCTATATCATCACCTAATTTTATTCTAATAAGTTGTGTAATAAGACCATTTCTTATATAACCATCATAACTGGCTATTCCCATCTCTTCTGCTGAGGGTGATATACCTATTTCTTCAAGTTTATTATCAGGAATATAATATAATCCTACTAGATCTGCTCTTGCTTCTTCCAGAGCAGAAGCATAGCTTTTTAATGTTTCTTTTGTGGTACCAACTCCTTCATTTATTTTTCCACTTGCATGACCTATTACTTCATGAAGTGCAGTGTGTAAACTACCTGCATTTTCACCATGTTTTATTTCAAGATCTATTTCTTTTTGAGAAAAAGCAAATTCATTAAGTCTTCCGCTGCTTCCAGCATTTCCATAGGCATAAAGTATGTTTCCAAGAGAAATTGATTTAGATCCATGTTCAACTCTTATCCAGTTAGCATTTGGAAGATTTATTCCAATTGGAGTTGATGGAGAAGCATCTCCAGCTTCACTGGCTACATTTACAGTATTATAAGATATTCCAACTACATTATTTTTTTTATGTTTTTCCATTATAGGAGAATTGTCTTCAAACCATTGGGCATTTTCTGAAAGTGCATCCATCTTTTTACTCATTTCAAAATCTTTTATTTGAACTACAGATTCATAGGATCCTCTATATCCTTTAGGATCATTATAGACCTCAATAAATCCGTTTATATAATCTACATCTCCTTTTACAGTTTCAACCCATGCTACATTGTATTGATCCCAGATTGATAAATCTCCAGTTTCATAATATTTAATTAAAAGCTCAAAACCTTCTTTTTGTTTTTCATTTTCAGCAACTTCTGAAGCTTTTGATAACCAATAAATAATGTTTTTTATTTCTTTATTGTACATTCCACCTAGCTTCCAAACCTTTTCTACAAGTTTTCCGTTTTCTTTAATAAGTTTAGAGTTTAAACCTAGGGAAATAGGTTTTTTGGGGTTTGGCACTTTTTTAATTTCACTATAATAAAAATCTACATCTTCTGTCGTTACATCAGGTCCATAAAAATTAACGGCAGAGCCTTTAATTAAACCTTTACTAGCATCTAAATTTACTTTCTTTGAATCTTCATCATTAAAAATAACTTCAAAAGCTTCTTTATTTAATTCAACGTTACTTTCATTGAGTAATTTTTCTAAAAATGCAATAGAAAAACCAGGTTCAAATTTATCATTTGAATAATGATGATGAATGCCATTTGAAAACCATATTCTTTTAAGATAAGTTTCAAATTTTTTCCAATCATCAGATGATTTGTCTCCATTATAATCCGTATATATTTTTTCCATAGTATTTCTAATAGAAATATTATGTCGATAATTTTGATCATACATAATATCCCTACCTGATAAACCAGCTTGAGAGAGATAATAAACAAGCTTTTTTTGATCTAAATTCAATTCGTCAAAACCAGGCACTTGATATCTAAGTATCTTTAGATCAGCAAATTGTTCAGAAAAGAAATTAAAATCTGATTTTTCTTTAATTGGTGATGAGCAGCTTATAAAAAATATAAAGACAAATAATAATATCTGTTTAATAGGACTTTTCATGATGTTTGTTTTAAATAACAATATAGAAATTTATTATAGAAATATTTTAATAGGAAACAGACAAACTTTAACTTTAGAACAACTTTTATAAATAATGAAATGAATTTTAAAGTTTTTTTTTATTTTTTCCTCCTAATTCAGTTTTTTGGATGTAATGATATTAATGATGATAACCCTAACGTTTTAATTTTTTTAACTGATGATCAGGGTTGGGGTGATTTAAGCATTAATGGGAATCCAAACTTAAAGACTCCAAACATTGATCAAATTGCCAAAAATGGAGCAAGGTTTCAAAGGTTTTATGTTAGTCCAGTTTGTTCCCCAACTAGAGCTGAGTTATTAACTGGAAAGTTTTTTGTTAGATCTGGAGTTAACGGAGTTACAAAAGGGTATGAAAGAATGAATATAGATCATAAATTAATTTCAAATTTTTTTAAAGAGAAGAAATATAGAACTGGACTTTTTGGAAAATGGCATAATGGATCACAACCTCCATATCATCCAAATTCAAGGGGATTTGAAGAATTTTATGGGTTTACTGCTGGACATTGGGGAAACTATTTCAATCCATTATTAGAAAAAAATGGTAAAGTTGTTAAGGGAAAAGGATATATATCGGATGATATTACAAACAATGCTATTTCATTTATAAAAAAATCAAAAGATCCTTTTTTTACATATATCGCATACAATACCCCACATTCACCAATGCAAGTCCCCGACTCATATGTTTCTAACAAAAAAGTAGTAAAACAGGGTAGGTATGCAGAAAAAGAAAATATTAGAAAAACTGAAGCAGCCCTTGGGATGGTTGAAAATTTAGATTATAATGTTGGCAAAGTAATAGATTCATTAAAAAAATATAATTTATATAATAATACGATCATTATTTTCTTTAGTGATAATGGTCCTAATGGAAATAGATGGAATAATGATTTAAAAGACAAGAAGGGTAGTACAAATGAAGGAGGAGTTAGAGTTCCATTCTTTATTCAATGGCCTTCAAAAATTAAGAAAGGAATAAAAATAAATCAGATAACAAGTGTTATGGATATTTTTCCAACATTAGTTGAGTTAACAAATAATTCTTCCAATATAGAATTTGATGGAAAAAGTTTTAATAAATATTTAGAGAACCCTAATCTAAAAGATAATAATAGAAAAATATTTTCATATTGGGGAAATAGAATAAGTGTAAGGAATAATAATTTTATTCTAGATAATAATGATGATTTATTTGATTTAAATAATGATCATAAACAAGAAAAACCTGTCAATGAAAATTTTATTGATGATTATAAAGAATTAAAAAAAGCTAAGGACAAATGGGAAAATTCATTGGTTGATTCTTTCAAGAAATCAAATAAAAGAAGAAGGTTTACGGTAAATTATACTGATTTAATCGATACGCATCTTCCAGCTAGAGATGCTGAAATCACTGGAAGTCTAAAAAGATCTTCCATACATGCAAATTGTTCTTTTATTGAAAATTGGGAAAATGAAGATGACTATATATATTGGGATATTGATGTTTTGAATTCTGGAAAAAGTAATGTTAATTTATATTATACCCTTCCAGAAAACAGTATTGGAACTGAAATTGCAATTGAATATGAAAACCAAATAATATATAAAAAGATAGAAGATTTTCATGATCCAAAATTAATAGGAATGGATAAAGACTTGGTAAAAAGAACAGAATCTTATACAAAGGAATTTAAAAGAATTAATATTGGTGATTTGTATTTTAAAAAAGGACCATCAAGATTAAAAATTAAAACCTCAAAAAAAATTGGTCAAAAGTCAATTGATTTTAGACTTTTAATATTAAAAAAATACAGTGAAAAGAATTCTTAAAATGTTATTAGCACTTTCAATTGTTTCTTGTTCTTCTCCAAACAAAAATCCGTTAATTGTTGGTCACAGAGGAGCAATGGGGCATGTCACAGAAAATACAATTCCATCAATTAAAAAAGCAGTTGAATTAGGAGTTGATGGAATAGAAATTGATGTTTTTAAGTGTAAATCAGGTGAAATAATAGTTTTTCACGATAAAAAACTAGATAGATTAACAAACTCTTCAGGTTATATTGAAGATCTTTCTTATGATTCAATTAATAAAATTAAAGTGATGGGAGAATATAGAATACCTGAACTTATAGAGGTAATTAACATTTTACCAAATGAAATATTTCTTAATATTGAATTAAAAGGTGAAGAAACGGCAAAAAAGGTAAATGAAATTATTACTGAATTTATTAATAAAACAGAATCTAAATTAGATAGATTTATTATTTCAAGTTTTAATTGGAATGAACTTGAAAATTTCAGATCATTTAACAGTGAAATTCCAATTGCAATATTGACTGATACTAATCCATTGAATGCTATTCCAGTTGCTAAGAAATTAAATGCAGTTGCTATTAATCCAAACTATAAATTATTAAACAAATATGTTGTTAATCAAATTAAGAAAGAGGGATTAAAAATCTTTCCATATACTGTCAATTCAATAAATGATATTGATAAAATGAAAAACCTTGGAGTGGATGGCATAATTACAAATTACCCAGAAAGAATAAAATAAAAAAGATGTTTAACTTTAATCAATAAAATCATAATTTTAAAAACAAATGAAGAAAATAATTTTATTTATTTTCTGTCTAGTTTTGGCAGTTAATCTACAAGCAAATAATGCTGAAAAAAATGACCCAATATCAAAGAAAAAACGTGTATTGATATTTACAAAAAATGGCTTAACACTAAACGGAGAAAAAGGTTATGTTCATGAAAATATAACTAATAGCATAAAAGCTTTAAAAGAAATTTGTGAAGCTGAAAATATTGATTTTGATAACAGTGAAGACGCTTCACTTTTTAATAAGGTAACATTGTCAAAATACGATGCTATTATTTTTTCTAGTTCCAACAATGAGGTATTTGATAACGAAAACCAAAAAGTAGCCTTTCAAAACTACATCAAAGGTGGAGGAGGGTTTATTGGTATTCATTCAGCAAATGCTGTAGAAAGAGATTGGCCTTGGTATTGGGCTCTGGTTGGTGGTAAATTTGTTCGCCATGCACCTCATCAGGAATTTGATGTAGTCGTAGTGGATAAAAATCATCCTTCAACTGATTTTTTAGATAGAGTATGGAAAGTTAAAGATGAATGTTATTATTCTAATAACCTGAATCCTGATATAAATGTACTACTAGCATCTGATTTAAGAACGGTTGAGGACAAGAAAAAAGTAGAATATCCAAATGATATTTTTGGAAACTATTTTCCGCTTTGCTGGTCAAATGAATTTGAAGGAGCCAGACAATGGTATACAGCTTTAGGTCATGATGCTGAAACCTATGATGATCCTATTTTTAGAAAACATTTAAGAGGTGGTATTCTTTGGGTTTTGAATATGAAAAAATAATTAAATTAGTTAGTAGTCTCTAGTTTTTTTTAACTCCTAATACAAATCTTAATATTATAAATAAAATGGAAAGAAGAAATTTTATCAAGAAAACATCTGTAGCAAGTGCTACAACATTTTTAGCTCCAACTATTTTGCCTTCTGGAATATTTGGGAAAACTACGGCTAATAAAAAAATAAATATTGGACAAATTGGTTGTGGACGTATTGCTCGTGATCACGATATGCCTGGTGTAATGCAATATGACAATGCTCGTCTTATTGCAGTTTGCGATGTGGATAGTAAACGTATGAATGATGCTAAAATATTAGTGGAAACTTATTACAATAAAAAACTGGGAAGTAATAAAGTAGTAGATGTAAAAATGTATGGGGATTATAAAGAATTATTAGAAAATAAAGATATTGATGCTGTTGTTATTAGTACACCAGATCATTGGCATGCACAACCTGCAATTGAAGCAGCATTAGCGGGCAAAGATATTTATTTGCAAAAACCAACATCGCTTACCGTTGAAGAAGGACGGGTTTTAAGTGATATCATTCAGAAAAAAGGTACTATTTTACAAGTAGGAACACAACAACGTTCCATGGCTCAATTTAGGATTGCCGCCGAATTAGTCCGTAATGGAAGAATTGGAAAATTACATACAGTAAAAGTAGGTCTTCCAGGTGATCCATCAGGACCCGAAGCCTCTAAAATGCCATTACCCTCAAATTTGAATTATGATATGTGGTTAGGTCAAACTCCATTAATGGATTACACGGAAATAGCTGTGCATCCGAAAGAAGATTATAGTAGACCCGGTTGGTTGCGTATTGAACAATTTGGAGCGGGGATGATTACTGGATGGGGTCAACATCATTATGACTCTGCTGCTTGGGGGATGGATACAGAATTAACAGGTCCAGTATCTGTGCAAGCTGTAGCAGAGTTTCCAAAATCAGGACTTTGGAATGTTCATGGTGATTTTATGTCGAAAGCAGAATATGAAAATGGCATAACCATGTACACTAGTAGTGGAGGTTATACCAATGGCATTAAATATATAGGTACTGATGGTTGGATATTTGTTTCAAGAGGAGCATATACAGCTTCAGCTTCTGATCCTGTGACAGCAGATAAAAGTTCAAAAGCATTAGATGCAAGTGATCCCAAAATATTAACTTCTATTATAGGCTCTAATGAAATACATCTGTATAAAAGTGATGAACAACATGGTAACTGGTTAGAGTGTATAGAAACAAAAAAGCCTCCAATATCTACTGTCGAAATGGGTCACAGGGCTTGTACTGTTTGTTTAATTACACATATTTCTATGAAACTAAATAGAAAGTTGAATTGGAATCCTAAAACAGAAAAGTTTATTAATGATGATGAAGCAAATAGCATGTTAACACGTTCACAAAGAAAGCCTTTCGGAGTTAATTATATTAAAGCTTTGTAAAAACTGCAAAATCATATATTCAACAGAGTAAAAGTAGTTTCCATATTGGTAAGTAACTCACATTTATTATAATTTATTTAAATAATTTATTGTTTATCAATAAATTTTTATTGATATTTGTAAAATAATAATTAAAATATATAGAAAATGTATAAGTTAATAATATATATAACCATAGCAATAATATTAGTTTATGTTATAGTTAGAAAT